>Ga0255047_10000001_pt1 | contig 277385 bp, 243 predicted proteins | sample JV7_2_1_MG_FD_183640 | JGI IMG/M metagenome (GOLD analysis project Ga0255047, IMG submission 183640) | Seawater microbial communities from Jervis Inlet, British Columbia, Canada - JV7_2_1 | ecosystem: Environmental > Aquatic > Marine > Inlet | place: Canada: British Columbia | collected...
GAGGCGGCGTTAGAGCTGTTGCACGCGTTTCAGACACCGGCATTCGCGCGAGCGCTGAACATCGTTTACAGCATGCCCGACGAGTTATCAAAAACTGACGTCGAGAAGTTTGCCGGCGATGAGTTCCATCTCGTCTACGCGATGACGACCACTTGGGAGAGCCTCGGCATTCTCGTTCACCGTGGTGAGATCGACTTGCATCTGATTCACGACTTTTTCAGCGGGCCGATTGTTGTGTCTTGGAACAAGCTGGAAAATTACGTCCATGGCGAACGTACAGAAGTTGGCCGAGACTCTATCAACGAGTGGTTTCAGTGGCTGAAGGAAAGACTCGAAGAGATGGAGTCAGACACGCCTCCTATACCCGCACACATTGCGTACAAGGACTGGAAACCGGCAAAATGAAAGGCTGCTACTGACTGCAGTAGTTCGCCAGGACTCTGAACGAACGGCGGCTAACGGCAGGAGCAGACGCTCGGCTCCCACGTTTACCCCAAGGGCACGTGGACCGCGGTCCACGTGCCCTTGGGGTAAACGTCACCGGCCGGCAGCAATACCGCCGACAGCAGCCGTTCATCTGCTAGAATCTGAGTCATTGTAAATGACGGCTCGTGACCCGATATAGATACTCCGTCCCGTTTTCTGGATAGTGATTGCAGCTGACAGGTATCTGTCAGTGAAGGCGGGACATGCACCTGCAGATCACGAATAAATTGACCCTGGCATTCGATGCCTTCCGCTTTAATTTCGAATCCGCAGGCGCGCTTGAACTCCCTAACGAATACTCAGGGCTTGCCCTAGAAGCGGCTCCTATATTGCCTTCGCAGAGTTCAGGCATGCACGTCCCTGTTGAGTAAGTTAGCACAGTGGAGACGGATGATGAATCAGTTAGCGGATACGCAGTACACGGCCTACGTTGGCATCGATTGGGCGGCGGCGAAGCACGATATTTGCGTGCAGTCAGCCGATGATGGGGGACGTGAGTTTTTCTGCATCTCAAGCCAGCCGGAAGCGATCGAGACTTGGGCACAGGATCTTTATCGGCGCTTCGGTGGACCGATAGCAATAGCCCTTGAGTTAAGCAAAGGACCGATCGTCTGGGCATTGCAGAAGTATGATTTTCTTGTGCTCTATCCGATCAATCCATCGACGCTGGCAAAATACCGTGAGGCCTTTACGCCCAGTGGGGCCAAAGACGATCCGACGGATGCAGAGCTGGCGGTGGATCTGATCACCCGCCACGCAGAGCGATTCAGTCCACTCAAGCCGCAAAGCGTGGGCATGCGTAAGCTGATTGGGTTGGTTGAACAACGCGACAAATTTGTTTCTGACCAGGGCCGGCTGGTGAATCGTTTAGGTCATGCACTCCAACAATATTATCCGCAAGTGCTTGAATGGTTTAGTGAACACAACACGGTGGTGTTTTGTGATTTTCTCAGCCAGTGGCCGACGCTTAACCAGGCAAAGCGTGCCCGCAAGGCAAGCCTTGAACGCTTCTTTAAGAGCCACCACGTAAACTCTGCCGAGCTCATTGAGCGGCGCATCACCGCGATCAAGGCAGCCATGCCGCTGACATTGGATGCGGCAGTGATCGACCCGCATCGTTTGCAGGTGGAAGTTCTGATCGAACAACTGCGTATCACCATCAAGGCACTGAAGCGTTTTGATGATGAGATAGTAGCGACCGCACAAAAACTGCCTGATTATGATTTGCTGTTCAGTCCGTTACCGGGTGCTGCGAAGGTGCTGGCACCGCGTTTGCTGGCAGCGTTCGGCGAAGACCGGCAACGCTACCCACAGGCCGACGCTTTGCAGAAGTACTCAGGCATTGCACCGGTGACCAAGCGCAGCGGCAAATCGACCTGGGTGCACTGGCGTTGGCAGTGCCCGACCTTTGTTCGTCAGACCTTCGTTGACTGGGCCGCACAGACGATCAACAAATCCGCTTGGGCCGGTGCCTACTATCGGCAGCAACGTGCCAAAGGTTGCAGCTATCAGGTGGCAGTGCGTGCACTGGCTTTTAAGTGGATACGCATTCTGCATCGCTGCTGGCAGGACCGCACTCCCTATGATGAATCAAAATATCTCGAAGCATTGCGACGCAAGGGCTCACCCCTGTTAAAATATCTTGCAGAAACCGCTTAAACACCTTGACGGACTGACTCAGGGCGTGAAGCGGTCATTGAGATCTGAATTAGATTCCATTGTTGTTAGCTACTCTGGTCGTCGATTCTTGACGAAGTGGAGCGAGATGAAGACGCATTCCTTTGTGACAATCAGCTTGATCTGTTGTGCGTTTTTTCAACAGAGTGCAGCGGCTGGAACGAATGATTGCGAAAACCCGCGACTACACTATCTCTATTGGGTGCAAGAATATTTCGACTTGGCTGACGCCATATTCTTCGGCACGGTAATTGCTGAAGAAACGCCAGAGCGACGGATAAAGTCAGTAGCCGATCCCGCCACTCCCGCTGACGCGTCAAGCATGGCTGAGCTGCTTGAGATGATTGAGGCTCGCCAATCCTTTACACCTCAACAAGACCGCCTGCAGTCAGCAATAATTGAGATTGAAAAGTCTTGGAAAGGACCAAAGGAACCAATCATCGACATTAAAGCGCGTCTGTATTTGGATGACACAGGTCACCATGCTCAATTGAAAGCAGGCGACTCGTATTTGATATTCGCGTTCAAGATAGACGATGAGGAGGCGCTATATGTTCCTGTTGGGTGTACGTCGCATGAATTAGTAAAGCAAACAGCTTCCAAGATAAGGGTGCTGGATGCGCTGACGAAGAAACCGGGAGATCGATAAGAACTCGACACATCCGGACGGCTGTTTCTGGCCTATTCTGTCACACCTAATACAGCATCCGTGCAGTCACAACGTACCGCAATGGTCCTCCGGTTTCCCGGGCATCAAATGGGTAGCAGGTAACAAGGCTCAGCATCGCAGCTTCTGTATCGAGCAACAGACTGCCCTTGCGAGAATCGACGACGTCGACACCAACCACCTTGTACAGGTGCCACATTCCTTTGCTCGACTCGACCTTCAACAACTCACCAGGCTGCACATCTTTCAGGAACTGAAAGTGCGTGTCCCGGTGACCTGCAATAACGGCATTACCCACCTCTCCAGGCATCGCGCTAATGCTCATGTGGCCCGGCCCGAACGCAAGAGTCCGTCCCGACGCACCCGCGAGCACAATGAGATCAACCTCACCCGACCGAGCGGTCATCCTGGCGACCGGCCACGTATCGGCCCATGGCCACGGGGTGGCCCTGACTTCACCGCTACCGGTTCGCATCCATGCTCGCTGCATAAGCTCCTGTGCCAGCCAGGCCTTGGCCGGAATGTAGGCACCTTGTCCCAACTGCCAGAACCCAAGACAAAGAAGACAGGCCACGAGTAAACGGCTCAGTTTCTTAAGTTTCGCGAACACGACGTATTCTTCCGCCGGCCCACTGCATGGCGAGTAGTAGCAAGGCAGCCAGCAGAGACGCGAGTCCTGCCAAACGGAGTGTTGGTGCGTTGGTTGCAGTCGCGGGGAAACCGAAGATCATATTGGCGCTTTGGCCATACGGCATCAGATTCGGAACCTGCTCGCTATTCAGGAGATCGCCGGCCGGGCGCACCGGTGTTTTGTCGACAGCGACCAGGCTGGTGTATTTGCTAACAAGGTGGTGCGTTAATGCCGTTTCGACAATGGCGGTCCGAACCTCGTCGGAATCGGCACTGCGACGTTCGACATCCACTAACTCACCGATGCGAGCGCGGGCCCAGAGTGCCGCAACGCCCGGACTTGTCGATGCCGCACTGACCGGCAGGTCGGCTGTCCAGCCACCACCGACAGAGTTACCGCTCACGCGAACACGATCTCCCGGTCGAAACTCACCGCTCGCCTGAACCTTAACGACCACCGGCTCGCCCAGATAAAGATCCGGCACCGTTGATGGAAATCCATCGACGACCACACCGCTCGGCCACTGCACCTCGATATTGGTGACTTGCGGCTGTTCGAGTTTCCTGAAGAGACGGTCCATTTTCTCCCGGACTTCATGCAGTGCGCTGATGAACGTGTAGGAGCCGCGACCCGCCTCCGCGGCCTTGCGCATGAACCAACTATTAGGCGCTGACCCAATGCCGACGGTGAACAACCGTGCCGTGCCGAGCTTATTCTCGATCATGGAAAACAACTCGTCCTCATACCCCACGCTGCCGTCTGTGATGAATACGATTTGGCGCAGATGCCCCTCCGAGGGAGGTGACCCCAGAGCAAGCAAGAGTGCCGGTCGCATCTCAGTGCCACCGTTGGCCTGCAGTTGCTGTACGAAGCGCGATGCCTCCGTCATCGACAAGGCCGTCACTGGCTGACTTTTCGTGTACAGCGCGTTGGTCACCGAATTGAATTCGATGACGTTAAAACGATCTGTCGCCTTCATGCCTTTCAGCGCCAGCTGCACGGCACGTTTTGCCTGCTCTATGGACACCCCGTGCATCGAGCCGGACGTATCGATAATGAAAATGGTTTCCCGCGGCATACTGGCCGCTGGCAGCTCTTCCTGGTCCGGCGGCATTACCATCAGCAGGTAGTGAGGCTTGCCGTCGACTGTTTCGACAAACGACATCGCCCGCGGCGTTGCCGATGGCTCCGGGCGCCACAACAATTCGAAGTCATGGTCCATTGCGACCGTCCCGGATCTCAACGCCACCGTGTACTGGCCATTGTTCTCTCCGACGCTGACCGGGTGATATCGGCTCGCAATTATTTGCAATGGCATCCCGGCATTCACGTGCGCTGTCAGTGTCAGTTGATGGGCTTTGGATGAGGTCACCTGCGGCGGCGTAATGGTTGACGCATCCGGCACCTGATCAGTATCCGGCGACCAGCCGCTACCCGTTCGATCAGGCAACGCGGTGCCGGGAATATACCGAGGTGTTAAGGTCATCGGGAAGCGAATGCTGAACTGGCCTTCTTCGTAGCGAATGTCTTCCAGGTACTCGATTTCGATGACCACCAGCTCGCCGGGAGCGATGTTCGCCACCGAGGTCGTGAACAGGTTGGCCCGTTGCTGCTCAACCAGGCTTGCTTTCTTGCCAGCCTGTTTGGCTTGTTCGTAAGTTTTTTTCGCATGTTCCTTTTCCTGTATCTCGCCCTCAATGAAGCGCTCACCGATATGCAGCCTCATTTGGTCAACTGCGGCTTTATCCGGGAGCGGGAAAACATAGGTGCCCTCAACCCACTCCTGGCTGGTATTGCGGAACTCCTGCCGCACGGAAACGCGGGCAACCAGGCCGCTGATATTCATGTCGACGTCTGTATTCAACAGCGTCGCAACGGTGTAGCCGTTCTGCATACGCAGCAACAAGCTGCCGGATTGCATTTCATTGGGCGACACGTCCGATGACACGCCTTCCGCATTGACGACCTCCGACCCGCTCATGAGAAGGCAGACCAGGGCGAGTACCCAAAGCCACGATTTCAGATCTGATTGTGTGTGCTGCATTTCCTGCTCCCTTTCGCGTTATGCTCATTAGGCATCAGCATTCCGTCGTCCTGTGGACGAGGGCATGGCAATGCACCGACGTAATGTGGCAAATTGTGGCTACAGGAAAGGGAGTCCAACGTGGCAAAACGCATCGCAATTATCGAAGACGAGGCAGCAATCCGGGATAACTACTCGGCGGCATTTCGCCGTGAGGGATATGCGGTCGATGCATTCGATGCCCGGGAGCCGGCGTTGATCGCATTTGACAGCCGCCTGCCCGATCTCGTCGTAATCGACGTGAACTTACGAGACGATGTTGAGGGCGGCTTCGAGCTCTGCCGCGAGCTACGCGCCCGGTCTGCCGATCTGCCCATCATTTTTCTGACGGCACGAGATAGTGAATTTGACGCTGTATCCGGCCTGCGGCTCGGCGCGGACGACTACCTGACCAAGGACATCAGCCTGCCGCACCTTATGGCGCGAGTCGCCGCGCTGTTTCGGCGCCTCGAAGCAATGCAAAAACCGCAGGTCGCGGACAGTCGAATGGCGCGCGGTGATCTTACCATCGATTCTGAGCGCATGACGGTGCACTGGCAGGAATCATCCGTGAGCCTGACGTTGACGGAGTTCTGGCTGGTGCACGCGATGGCGAGATACCCGGGCCATGTCAAGAACCGCCAACAGCTCATGGACGCCGCACAAGCCGTTCTCGACGACAACACCATCACGTCGCACATCAAACGTATTCGCCGCAAGTTCGTCGCAATAGATGCTGACTTCGACGCCATCGAAACCGTCTACGGTATGGGTTACCGCTGGCTGAGCGAATAGCCGCAGCTTCGATGACCCTCAAACGCCAGTTACTCCTCGTCAGCTTGCTCGCATTAATGCTGCCGTGGTCAGGTTGTGAGTTCATCCGTGAAACAGAATCGGCGTTGCGCAGTGGCCAGCAGCAGATGCTCGCCGGAACGGCTCGCGCGCTTGCAAACTCCATGGCGCAGTACGCTGAAGAATACCCGGATCGAATCTCCGGTAGCCTGCCAGGTGAGCAACTGTTCCTGCATGTACTCGACAAGCGACCCGAAATTGACGGCTACATCGACGACTGGCTCCTGGATCCTGCTGCATTGAAGAGCATTGGTGGCACGGACGGTCCCGTGCGCATGGCCATCGCCTCCCACAAGCAAATGATCTACATCTATATCGATGTCAGCGACCGCAATGTTGTTTACGCAAGCGCCCAGACAATGCTTCTTGATGACGGGCTGCGGTTTGTGGATCACGTTACGCTGGTTAGCAGTAGCCCACCTTATCTAGACGAACGATTTATCTTCTCGGCCGAAGCACCCGGAGCAATCGTTAGCTACAAGCCGGACGATGACGGTGTTTTCAAACCTGAACCCGCGATCACTGCCCACTGGCAGGATGTACCGGGCGGTTATCGGGTAGAGGCGCGAATACCTGTGGCAATACTCGGCACTCACCTCGGGCTGATCGTGAACAACACCAGCAGTGCAACGCAACGTGCAGTGCGAATCGCAAGTTACTCAGGCCAAACGCCAGCCCCGGTCGTGCGGCCATCTGAAGAACTGCGAGCTATCGCTGAAAACCTGGTGCAACCCGGCACTCGCATTATCGTGACCGACGCATCGGGCTGGCGCATAGCTGAAGCCGGTACGTTGCCCACTGCAATAACCGATACATCATTCGGCAGTGGCTGGTCAGCGATTATTTACGATCTCCTTGTCGAAGATGGGACGGCGGCAGATTCGGCTGAACCGGACCCCACCGGCCGCGAGCAGCAACCCTACGTTAGCGCAGCCCTTGATGGCCGGGAAATGGCCAGCTGGTTTCGTGGTGAAGATAGTGGTCGGGCGATCGTCGCTGTAGCCGCGCCGATTACAGACAACAACGAAGTTCTCGGTGCGCTCGTTTTGCAACAAGGCACAGACGCGATCCTGAGCCTGACCAACAGAGGTCTTGTTCGCCTGATCAATCTCACGATAGTTGCAACGCTGCTCGTTGCTGCCGCGCTGGTCGGCTACGCATCCTGGTTGTCACGCAGAATTCGTCACCTCTCGATCGCTGCCGAGGATGCGCTTGAGAACGAAACATTGCATGCGGCATTACCCAGTGCGCTCGCCGCGGATGAGATCGGCGACTTGTCACGCAGTTTCACTCACGTCCTGCAACAACTCGGAGACTACAACAGCTACCTGCGCACGCTGGCCTCGAAACTATCGCACGAACTGCGCACGCCACTCGCCATCGTTACCTCGTCACTGGAAAACCTGGAACATGAGCCGCTGAATGATTCGTCCGCCGCCTACACAGCGCGTGCGCGTGAAGGCGCAGATCGATTGCGGCGCATCCTTACCGCCATGAGCGAAGCAAGTCGCGTAGAAGAACTGATGCAGCACGGCGACCCGGAGGCCTTCGACCTGAATGTGGTTCTGCGTTCAACCGTCGACGCCTACCGCGATGTGTACGCGGAACGCACGTTCGATTTTGATTGTTCACTGGCTTCGGCGCCTGCAACCGGGTCGCCCGAGTTGCTCATTCAAATGCTCGACAAACTTGTCGACAACGCTGTTGATTTCAGCGAGCCAGGTGATGCAATCAAGATCAGCCTCGCCGGTCGGGACGAGAGCTTACTGCTTGCCGTTGCCAATCCCGGGCCACCACTTCCGGAGCAGATGCGAACCCGGATGTTCGATTCCATGGTGTCGATGCGGACTGGCGAAAATTCGCGTCACCTGGGCCTTGGCCTGTACGTCGCAAGATTGATCGCCGAAGGACACGGCGGTCGTATCGCGGCAGATAACGTCGATGGCGGCGTTGTGTTTGAAGTGACGCTTCCCCGTCAGGACTCCAGGTAACGAACGATTCCTGTGGCAGCCTGTCGACCTTCGTGAACGGCAGTTACAACCAGATCCGATCCTCTGACCATATCGCCACCCGCGAATACTTTCGGGTTGGTCGTCTGGTAGGGATAGTTGCCAAGCGACGCCACTCGAACCCGGCCGCTGGGCAGTGTTTCTATCGAAAAGTCATCGAACCAGGGCGGCGGATCCGGCCTGAACCCGAATGCAATGATGACGGCATCCGCGGGCAGAATTTCCTCGGTCCCGGCGATCGGCTCGGGTCTTTGACGCCCGTCAGAACCTGCCTCACCCAGCGCTGTCTTGATAACCCGGACTCCTTCAACCTTGTCCTTACCGATGATTTCCAACGGCTGCCGGTTAAACAGGAACTGCACATTTTCCTCTTTGCTGTTGGCCACCTCACGCCGTGAGCCGGGCATATTTTCCTCGTCACGCCGGTAAGCACAGCTGACGCTCGCAGCACCCTGGCGTATCGCGGTGCGATTGCAGTCCATACCGGTGTCACCGCCTCCGAGTACCACTACATGCTGACCTTCGAGGTTGGTATACGGGACGCTTGGATCGTCGTAGCCGAGCTCCTTATAGATGCTGGAGACGAGATACGGCAATGCCTCATAGACACCCGGCAAATCTTCTCCCGGAAACCCTCCCTGCACGTAGTCGTAAGTACCCATTCCCAGGAATACGGCATCGAACTCATCGAGCAAGTCCTGAAAGTCCTTGTCTTCACCGATGCGTGTATTCAATACAAACTGCACGCCCATGCCCTCAAGAATTTCACGCCGTTGCGAGACGATGCGTTTTTCGAGTTTGAACGGCGGAATTCCGTACGTAAGCAAGCCGCCGATATCCGGGTAGGCGTCATACACAACTGACCGTACGCCATTTCGTGCCAGAACATCGGCAGCAGCCAGACCCGCCGGACCGGCGCCGATTATCGCAACACGCTTGCCCATCTCGATGACGTTCGACATATCCGGACGCCATCCCTGCGCGACAGCCTCATCGGTAATATAGCGCTCTATGTTGCCTATGCTTACTGCGCCGTTCGCATCATGCAGCGTACAGGCACCTTCACAAAGACGGTCCTGCGGGCATACCCGACCGCAGATCTCAGGAAGTGAATTCGTTTGATGTGACAGCTCGGCGGCTTCGAATAATTTTCCGTTTTCGATCAGTTCGAGCCAGTTCGGAATGTAATTGTGTACCGGACACTGCCATTCGCAATACGGATTGCCACATGACAAACATCGGCCCGCCTGTGCCGCTGCACTGGCACCGTCGTAATGGCCATAGATTTCGCCGAAATGTGTGACGCGCTCTTCCGCGCCCTCTTTATCAGGATCTCGGCGCGGTACTTCAAGAAACTGCAGCGGATGCTTTGACATTACGCAGCCCGCCGCAACAATTCGATCAGGGCACTGAGCTCCGTCGCTTTTGGTTTCACCACCCAAAACTTCGGCAGGAAGGTACGGTAGTCGCCCAAAATCGACTCGCCCCATTCACTGCCCGTCCGTGTAACGTGCTCTGTAATCAACGAGCGCAGGTGATGCAGGTTCGCCTCCATACTTTCCGGCGTGATGCGGTGTATGTCGATGAGCTCATGGTTGTAACGATCAACAAAATCACGATCAATATCGAGCACATAAGCAAAACCACCCGTCATGCCGGCGCCGAAGTTGACGCCGGTACGGCCAAGAACGACAACAACGCCGTCTGTCATGTATTCGCAGCAATGATCACCAGCGCCCTCAACAACAGAAGTCGCGCCCGAGTTTCGAACGGCAAATCGCTCACCAGCGCGGCCCGCTGCATACAGCTCGCCACCGGTCGCGCCATAAAGGCACGTATTGCCAATAATCGCGGTCTCGCGAACCAGGTACTCTGCACCCTCAGGTGGGTATATGACGATTCGCCCACCCGCCATGCCTTTGCCAACGTAGTCGTTGGCATCACCAATAAGATTCATATTTAACCCGGCGATGTTCCACGCACCGAAACTTTGCCCAGCTGTGCCGCGTAGTGAAATATCCAGAGGTGTTTCACGCATGCCCTCGTTGCCGTAACGGCGTGCGATTTCTCCGGCAAGCCTTGCGCCAATCGAACGGTGGAAATTCTGCACCTCAAATTCGAACTGTCCGCCACTGCGAGCATCAATTGCCGGCAACGCGGCGGCAACCATTTGTTCGGCGAGTTCACCTTTGTCAAAAGGTTCATTACGAAGATCAGTACAAAATTGTGCTACGTCTTTGGTCAATCCGGCATCGGAAATTATCGGCCTGAGATCCAGTCGGCCCTGCCGCTCCGTGTCACCCGGTAACAACTCAAACATATCGACACGGCCGATCAAGCCTTCGAACTTGCGAATACCGAGTTCAGCCATGAGTTGCCGTACCTCTTCAGCAACGAATGTGAAGAAGTTGATAACCATTTCCGGCAGACCGATAAAATACTCGCTACGAAGTACGCTGTTCTGGGTCGCAATACCGGTTGCGCAGTTATTGAGATGACAAATTCTGAGGTACTTGCAGCCCAAAGCAACCATCGGACCGGTACCGAAACCAAAGCTCTCTGCTCCGAGCATTGCGGCCTTGATGACGTCCAAACCGGTTTTCAATCCACCATCCGTTTGCAATCGCACTTTGTGTCGCATGCCCTGCGTACGCAGCACCTGGTGAGTTTCGGCAAGCCCGAGCTCCCACGGACTGCCTGCGTATTTGACGGAGCTCAACGGACTCGCACCGGTTCCGCCGTCGTAACCGGAAATCGTTATCAGATCAGCGTACGCCTTAACGACGCCAGCAGCGATTGTTCCAACGCCCGGTTCCGCAACCAGTTTTACTGAGACCAATGCATCCGGATTGACCTGCTTGAGGTCAAAGATGAGCTGGGCAAGGTCTTCAATTGAGTAAATATCGTGGTGGGGTGGCGGCGAGATCAGTCCCACACCGGGCTTGGAGTAGCGCAGCTTCGCAATCATCTCGTTAACTTTGTGGCCAGGCAGCTGACCGCCTTCACCCGGCTTGGCGCCTTGTGCAACTTTTATCTGAATAACCTCGGCGTTAACCAGATACTCCGCCGTCACACCAAATCGCCCCGACGCGACTTGCTTGATCTTCGACCTGCGCTCACTGCCATGCCGGGATGGATCCTCGCCACCTTCGCCTGAGTTGGAGCGTGCACCAATGCGGTTCATCGCAATGGCCAGGGCTTCGTGAGCCTCTGGCGAAAGCGCACCCAGCGACATCCCGGCACTGTCAAAGCGCATCAGAATTTCTTCGACGGGCTCCACTTCATCCAGCGGCACAGCCGGACCGACAGGTTTGATCTTCATGAGATCACGGAGCGTCGCTGCAGGCCGGTCGTTAACAAGCCTGGCGTATTTCAGGTATTGCTCGTAGTCACCCGTGCGCACTGCTGCTTGCAGTGTTGTTACAACGTCTGGGTTATAGCAATGGTATTCACCACCATGAATGTACTTGTACAAACCGCCTTGCTCGATCGGCAAGCGCGAATCCCATGCGGCCACCGCCAGCTGCTTTTGATCACTCCACAGGTCGTCAAAGTTGCTGCCCTGGATTCTTGATGTCGTACCACGAAAACACTTGTCGACAATTTTTTCATCAAGACCGACTATCTCGAATAGCTGTGCGCCACGATAACTCGATATGGAGGATATCCCCATCTTCGACATGATCTTGAAAAGACCTTTGCGAATACCGCGCCGATAACTGCGTCCCAACTGCTGTTGCTTCGCGACGTTGCCGCGACGCCCGATATCGTGCAGTGATTGATACACAAGGTATGGATAAACCATGGTCGCCCCGTAGCCGATCAAACAGGCGACGTGATGCGAGTCCCTTGCGACACCGGTTTCAACAATGATGTTCGCGTCACAGCGAAGACCGGTCCTGACCAGGTGATGATGTACCGCGCCGGTCGCGAGCAAGGCATGCACGGGCAGCTTGCCTTTCGTAAGGTAGCGATCGCTAAGCTTGAGTAACAACTTGCCATCACGTACTGCTTGCTCTGCCTGCTCACAAATCTGATCGAGTGCCGCGGCAAGACCGACATCCGCGTCGACATTCAAATCAATGAATGCGTGGCTGTCCTCAAACATGGTCGGACCCAGTAGCTGGCGTAGCTTCGCCTGCGACAGCACCGGTGAATTGATCAACACCTGCTCGGCATGTTCCGGGCCAATCTCAAAAAGGCTGCTTTCACGACCGACATTGGTCTGCAATGACATCACGATACGCTCACGCAGCGGGTCGATCGGGGGGTTGGTCACTTGTGCGAACTGTTGTCTGAAATAATCAAACGGTGAGCGCACTTTTTTCGACAGCACGGCCATCGGCGTATCATCACCCATGGAACCAACTGCCTCCATTTCCGCCTTGGCGAGAACGGCAACGACCTCACCCAGTTCTTCCCGAGACAGATTGAACATCTTCTGATAACTCGCGAGTGTCTCGGGCTCCATTGGCTCCGCGGCGGTCTTGGTGTCCACCAGTAGCGAATCCAGATAACGCACGCCTTTCTTCAGCCACTTCTTGTATGGCGCGCGCGTCTTCAATATGTCGTGAATTTCATCGTTGTCCAGCAACGTTCCGTTAACCAGGTCGACGGCGAGCATTTCACCCGGTCCGAGCCGGCCTTTACTGACAACGTCTTTTTCGTCGTAATCGTAAACACCGACTTCAGACGCGATAGTAATGTGTCGGTCTTTGGTGATGACGTAACGTGCCGGACGCAGTCCGTTTCGATCGAGACAGCACGCCGCGTAGCGGCCATCTGTGAGTACGATTCCAGCCGGACCATCCCAGGGTTCGAGCTGACAATCATAGAACTCGTAAAATGCGCGAACATCAGGGTCGATATTGTCGACCGTTTGCCAGGCGGGCGGCAGCAGAATTCGCATTGCTTGTATGACGTCCATGCCACCGGCACGAAAAACTTCGAGCATGTTATCGAGGCTCGACGAATCAGAACCCGTCAGAGAAATAATCGGATCCAGATCGGAAATATCATCGAGTTTGTCGGATATGAAATTCTTCGCGCGAGCTTGCGCCCAGTTGCGATTGCCACTAATCGTGTTGATCTCACCGTTGTGGGCAAGAAACCGGAACGGCTGTGCAAGACGCCACTCCGGCAAGGTATTCGTCGAGAAGCGCTGGTGAAACAGACACACCGATGATTCGAGACGCGGGTCTTTGAGGTCGAGATAAAAATCCGGCAACGACGAAGGCATGATCATGCCTTTGTAACTTATCGTCACGGACGACAAACTGGCAATGTAGGTTTCGGTATCAGCCTCGCGATTTTCCGCACGGCGTCGCGCCAGAAACAGGCGACGATTGAAGCGGCCGCGTGGCATGCCGTCCGGTGCGTTCACGAAGACCTGTTCTATTTTTGGCAAAGTAGCGAGCGCCTGTTCACCACATACGCTCGGATCCAGCGGCACTTCTCGCCAGCCCGCGACGTCCAAACCTGTTTCTTCAATTGCCTGGTCAATAACCTTGCGTGCCGCGCTTGCGAGGCCTTCGTCCTGACTCAGAAATACGGTGCCGGCGGCGAATCGTTGTTGCAGCGTGAAACCGCATTCTTCGCCCACTGCGCGCAGAAATTGTGTCGGGAATTTGATGAGCAGGCCACAACCGTCGCCCGTCTTGCCATCGGCCGCGACAGCTCCGCGGTGGGTCAAACGAACAAGTGCTGCAATTGCGGTATCGACAACCCAGTGGCTCGGCAGATCGTCGAGATTTGCGATGAGGCCGAAGCCACAGCTGTCACGCTCGAACTCGGGGTTGTACAACGATGTTGCCGCTTGCTTGGTCATAGACGCCGCGGGGAGCGCATCGACACGTTCCCCGTAGTAAAGGTTTTGCAGAGGTGGCACCGTAACGCCGGATCGGCTTGCGGGCCAGAACAGTGAAAAGTATATGACAGGACTTCGACTGTTTTTCGCTTATTGCGTAAAATAGCCGAATTTAGGGCAAAAACCGGCTATTTTCGACGACTATCGCTGCTATTTCGCGACCAAATTATTTGTTGCGCGCGTAACCGTGGGCTAGAACGTATTGGAATTGAGCCGGAGCTTGCCGCTATTGCGATATTTGAGGGTCGGCGCCAGCGGAATATCCACGCCAAATCGGCCTTCCACCTCGTAGTTGATGTCCTGACGTGTTCCATCTCGAACGATAGACAACAACTGCGGTGCAGTCTGCAATAGATTTAGATCAACACTAATAGCGAAGCTCGCGTCACCATCGGCTGGAATCGTGAACTTACTCGCGGTTTCACCGCTGGCAAACCGCTGCCCGTCGAGTCTCACACCATAGTCGACATTGCTAACCGGCAGTGGAAACGGATTGGGGTTGGTAACGTCAAACGACAACAGAAAAGTCTGCGCGTTGAAACCCAAGCCAACGACCTGAACATTGCTCAGTTTGACACTCGGTGAGCTAACCAGGCTTTCGGGCATCGATGCGCAGGCCGACACGCAACTGATCAGCAACGCTATCTGAAGGCGCACAATAATCCTGTCTTTCATGCCATTCTCCCTTGTGCCAACGATCAACCGGCACACGTTTAGTGCAGTTCCTCTCCAAGCTCACCCCAGCGTGCCGAGATCAGTAGCCAGTCATCACCATCTCTTTCCAGCTCCAGCTGAAACCGATAGGCATCGGCACTAAAGCCGAAAACGCTATCGTTCTTTCCTGCCATACCGACGGTCAGATCTACTTCCGCCGCCGAGTCTCCATATAGCCGTATTTCCTCAATCGACGTCAGCAACTTAATGCTCTGTTGTCGCAAGAAATACACTCGTAACCTGTCACCGATGTCGTCACGATCAAGGCCGCGTGAATCCGCATAGGACGGTGAAATCAAATCCAGAAGATCACCGCGCTCCTTGGTCTGTGCTGCCTGCTGCCCGGCACCTAGCCACTGCCTGACTTGTTCTTCGGGACCGGCTTCCGGGCCACCGCAGCCACCGAGCACGGCCAGATACGCAATGCTCATGACCTGAATTCCGGCAATAGCGCGGCGGCAATATTGAGTGGCTGCCCGTCTCATCTGCTAAAGTCTACTGACAACCGCAGCCTCAAATGGTCAATTCGGCCCATAATGTGACCGAGTTCGCACTTTGAAACGCTACGATGGGCCTGCTGGAGTGACTTGCCGCAACGACAGCGGGCCCGCAGACGCGGCACACTGACTTTTGCAATAACCCGGAATCTGGAAATGGCCGTAAAACTACTGAGTGAGAGCATGGACGCAACGATCACTGATGAAGATCAGGCACGGATCGACACCATCCTGTCATTCTGGTTTAAGGAGCATGAACTCTCCGCACCCCAGATCGATCGCCGCATGGATATCTGGTTCAGCGAAGATCCGGTTTTCGATCATGAGATTGAAAAGGAGTTTGCCGATGATGTCGATGCCGCCTGCGCGGGAAAACTGAATCACTGGGCCGCCCAATCGGACGGTCGTCTGGCGCTCATCCTCCTGATCGACCAGTTCCGCCGCAACATCTATCGAGGTAGTGCAGAGGCCTTCTCCGAAGATCGGCTGGCGCTGAAGCTTTGTGTCGAAGGTGCCATGGAGAAAAAAGACAAAGGTCTCACGCTGATTCAGCGAGTATTTTTCTACATGCCATTGCAGCATGCGGAATCACGCAAAGTGCAGGCAAAGTCGGTCGAACTCTATAACCGGCTCGCCGAAGCGGTATCACCGACGTATCGGGAGACCTTCCTCACTGTCGCTCAGTTCGCCGAGTTGCACAAAGATATCATCGACCAGTTTGGGCGGTTTCCACACCGCAACCGGTTGTTGAATCGCGAAAACACGTCCGAGGAGGCCGAGTACCTCGCTACCGATAGTCCAGACTTCGGACAAGGTTAGACCCGCAGCACCCTGCAGTTCTCAAATTCCCTGCTATTATTCTTAGTTAACGATAATAAGAATCATTCAGGGGATCGACCATGAAGAGACGCACCTTTTGCAAGAGCACACTGGCGGTCGGGATTGCTGCCACCCTTCCCGGCTGCAGTCGTGAATCAACGCCGGTTGATGTCGGCAGCACGATAAACGCGATTACGGGTGACGGGCAGGAACTATCCATCGCAACCACCGCCGTACAGGAATTTGGCGACGCTCTAAAGGGTCAGCTGTTTCTCCCGGATGACAGTGGCTACGATTCTGCACGAATGGTCTGGAATGGCATGATCGACAAAAGGCCCGCCCTGATCGCTCAATGCCATACCTCAGACGATGTTGTGAAGGCTGTTTCGTTTGCCAGCGAGCGTAATCTTCTCGTCTCCGTGAAAGGCGGCGGCCACAGCTTTCCCGGCAAGTCGACCTGTAACGGCGGCATCATGATAGACCTGTCGCAGATGCATTCGACGGACGTCGATGTCGACAACCGAACCATCAGGGTCGACGGCGGCGCGTTGCTCGGCCACATCGACGTGGCTGCACAACCGCACAACCTGGGAACGACCACCGGTATCGTCTCCCATACCGGGGTCGGTGGTTTCACACTCGGCGGCGGCTACGGTCGTACCGATCGGTTCATGGGTCTGGCCATTGATAATTTGCTGGCCGCGAATATCGTTACGGCAAGCGGCGAGGTACTGCGGGCCAGCGCCGATGAAAACCCGGACCTGTTCTGGGCAATTCGTGGCGGTGGCGGCAATTTCGGTGTTGCCACCGAATTCGAGTTTCGCCTGCACCCGTTTAAATCGACAATCTATGGCGGCACAGCCGTCTTCAAGCTCGACGCTGAATTCCTGCGCTTGTACGGCGAACTCGCGGCAGCATTGCCTGACGAGGCCAGCATAGAGCCGCAGATCAGAACTGAAGCGGACGGCACCAGCATCGTCAACCTGCAATTGTGTTACTGCGGCGACCTGGCAATGGGCGAAAAAGTCATGGCCCCGGTTCTGAAGATCGCGAAACCACTATCCGCGGATATTGGCGCCATGGAATACAGCGTCTTTCAAACCGGCGCTGATGCTTATCTTGGTCACGGCAAACAGTACTACCTGAAGTCCGGCCTGGTTACGGGAATAGCAGCAGAGCTTGCAGAAGTCATTGTCGATCACATGAGCCGCGACAAGCCGGTCAACTCCTGGATGCAGCACCTCGGTGGCGCGCCATCGTTAGTGGCGCCTGACGCAATGGCCTATTCGCATCGCAGCGCCGCGCTCAACCTGGGAATCATGGTTGTCTCAGAAGACCCTGCGGCTATGGAAGGCAATATCGCCAGGGCGCGTGAATTCTATAAAGATGCAGAACCGTACATGCATGGCTTCTACACCAACCTCAATGAGGACACCGATAGCAAGACCTGGAGTAATTACGGTGAAAACTATACTCGGCTGGTTGCGGCCAAAGATAAGTACGACCCGGGCAACCTGTTTCGCCTGAACGCCAACATCAAGCCGTCTGCATAACAGCACGCCGCGAAAGACGGTTGAATCGCCAGGTCAGCAATATTGCGGCGACACCGAGTCCAACCACAAAGCCTGCCCAGACGTAATTGGGTGGAGCTTTGTAGGTGACGGCCGCGAGATAGGCCAATGGAAACGCGAGCACCCAGAAAGCGACGATGTTGATTGCCATCGGCACGCCCGTATCCTTGTAACCCCGCAACGCGCCGGCTGCTCCAATTTGTACGCCGTCCGCAATCTGAAACAGTGCCGCCATCAATAACAGGCTGATCGCAATACCAGTGACGGCCGTATCGTCCGTGTAAAGGCCAACAACGGCATCGCGGAACACCAGCAGGAACATGGCTGACAAGGTCATGAAGCCGGCGCAAAGCATAATCCCAACTGCACCACTGGTGCGCGCCTCCTGAAACTTTCCGGCGCCGATTAGCTGGCCAACCATGATAGTTGTTGAAGCGCTTAGCGCCAGTGGAACCATGAAGGTTGTGGATGCGAAGCTGATGGCGATCTGGTGTGCCGCAGTGATTTCTGTTCCCCGCGTACCCATCAATATCGAGACCGCTGAGAAGAGCCCCGCCTCCGCTGTGATTGTTACAGCGATAGGGAACCCCAGAGAAATAATTTCCTTAAATGCCGACAAACGTAATGGCGCGAGTCTTGAGAAAATGTGAAAAGGACGATAGTGCGAGTTCAACAACATGTAGCCGCCAAGCCCGGCCATAACTATCCACATTGATATCGCGCTGGCATAACCACAACCAACCGCACCCATCGCAGGCGCCCCGAAATGCCCGAACATCAGCACATAGTTCAGGAAGACGTTGCAAGTCAATCCAAGAATCGACGTGAACATTATTGGTCGTGTATGGCCCACTCCCTCCGTCGTGAATCGCAACGCCAGGAAAATAAATATGCCGGGTGCGCCCCAGGTAATGGCGCTTACGTAGCCTACGGTCAGATCGCGGAAGTCCGGATCGATACCGAATTTTTCCAATAGCGGAGCCGCCGCAAACTGCCCGATCAGGATGATGGGCACACCCATTATTACCGACAAATAGATCCCCTGCCGGGTATAGCGGCCAATCCGATCGAAGTTACCGGCCCCAAAATGTCGTGCGACGATCGGCGATATGGCCATCAGTATGCCGAGAGATAGTGAAAAGCCGAGAAACCAGAAACTGCCACCAACGGCGACAGCCGCTAACTCCCTCGCACCAAGACTACCGGCCATGACGGCATCGGCAAATTGCATGCCAGCAACAGCAAGATTATTAACCATTAACGGGCCACCAAGCCGCAATAATGCTTTTGCTTGCGTTTTGAAACTGGCCGCATTGATCTTGGTCATGCGCGCATCTTAACTTACGGTGGCGTCCTTAGATGGTGTAAAGTTGCCCGGCGCCCTGAATAACAATCCAGAACGGAGACAGGCATGTTGCATGATGGACGAGCTATACGAGTTGCAGTAATAGGCGGGTCACGAATTCCATTCTGCCGTTCCCACTCAGTATATCGAAACTGTACAAACCAGGAGTTGATGGTCGGCGCACTTGAGGGTGTGATCAACAAGTTTGACCTGAAGGGGCAAACACTCGGGGAGGTTGCCCTGGGTGCGGTCATCAAACACTCCAGTGACTGGAGCCTGGCCAGGGAATCCACTATCGAGGCCGGGTTGTCCCTAAAGACCCCTGCTGTTGATTTGCAACGCGCCTGTGGCACCAGCCTTGAGGCCGCGATACTGGTCGCGAACAAAATCGCTCTTGGACAGATTGAAGCGGGCATCGCAGGTGGTACTGATACGGTCAGTGACGCGCCCGTCGTTTACCCGGATGGCTACCGCAGGATACTCATGGAGATCCATCGCGCACATTCGCCGCTGGACCGGATCAAATCGATGTTCAAAATTCGACCGAAACATTTCAAGCCGGTTTTTCCCGGAGTCAAAGAACCACGCACCGGACTTTCCATGGGCGAAAGCTGCGAGCTCATTGCGAAAAAGTGGGATGTACAGCGTGAACACCAGGATCAACTCGCGCTCTCAAGTCATATCAAAGCTGCTGCCGCGTACGATGCAGGATGGTTCGACGATCTTGTGGTGCCGTTCGAAGACGCAGAAGAAGATAACAATATTCGACGCGACACAACCTTTGAGAAGCTGGCAACACTTAAGCCGGCTTTCGACAGGAGCGAAGAGGGGACGATGACCGCTGGCAACAGCACGGCACTAACGGACGGTGCCGCCGCAGTTCTCCTGGCCTCGGAAGACTGGGCACGCAAGAAGAATTTGCCGGTCATGGCTTACCTGACATTCGCGAAAGCCAGCGCTGTCGATTTTATTAATGACGAAGGTTTATTGATGGCTCCGGCATATGCCGTATCCGACATGCTGAAGCAGGCAAGCTTAAGTCTTCAGGACTTCGATTTTTACGAGATTCACGAGGCGTTCGCCGCACAAACCGTTGCCACTCTGAAAGCCTGGCAGTCGGAAGAGTTTTGCCGCAATAAACTGGGTCGCAATGAGCCGATGGGGCCGATCGACCTGGCCCGGCTCAACACCAAAGGTGGCAGCATCGCAATCGGCCATCCGTTCGCTGCAACCGGCGCACGCATCGTTGCGACGATGGCAAAACTGCTGCACGAGAACGGCTCCGGTCGCGGACTGATCTCCGTTTGCACGGCCGGCGGCATGGGTGTTACAGCAATAATGGAAGCACCATAACTACAATACGATCCGGGGGGATCCATGGCTGAATTCAGCGCTCTGCTCGCGACGCTTAACGGCATTCTTTGGCACGAGTACGTGCTCTACGCAATTGTCGGTACCGGCATCGTCTTTACCCTCTGGAGCGGCTTCGGCCAATATCGCGCACTGACACACGGGCCGGCGGTTATCCGCGGCGTTTACGACGACCCCGATGACCCGGGTGCTATTAATCACTTTCAAGCGTTGTCCGCCGCTTTATCGGCAACCGTCGGCCTGGGCAATATCGGCGGCGTCGCACTCGCGATAGCACTGGGCGGTCCGGGCGCTGTTTTCTGGATGTGGGTTATCGGACTGCTTGGCATGTCCATCAAGCTCACCGAAGTCACTCTGTCGATGTTATATCGCAATACTGACGACCCTGACAATCCGCACGGCGGCCCCATGTGGGTGGCGCACAAGGCGCTCGAGAAAAAGGGCATGGCTGGCCTGGGTCGCACAATCGGCGTCATCTTTTGCCTGACGTTACTGGTCTCGACAGCAACCGGCGGCAACATGTTCCAGGCCTGGAATGTTGGCGAGTTAACGCAGGAATATTTCAATGTGCCCAGTTGGATTACGGGCATCATACTTGCTGTTCTGGTCGGCTCCGTCATTATCGGCGGCATCAAGCGAATCGGTATGGTCGCCGGAACACTCGTACCGTTTATGGTTGTTCTCTACCTCGGCGCCGGCTTTTACGTGCTTGCACTCAATATTGGTGACATTCCGGGCATTTTCGCACTGATTTTCAAGTCTGCGTTTGCGCCGACAGAGGCCACTGGTGCGTTCATCGGTGGCACGGCAGCCTCGGCATTCCTTTTTGGTCTCAAGCGCGCCGCATTTTCCAATGAAGCGGGGCAAGGATCATCACCGATCGCGCATGCCGCGGCGAAAACAGACGAGCCTGCACGAGAAGGCATCGTTGCCGGACTCGAACCTTTCATTGATACGATTGTGGTTTGCACGTTCACGGCGCTGATTATTCTTTCGACCGGTATCTGGAATCGTGCTCCCGATGTAGCGCTGGATACGCTTCCGACCGCCACACATACCGAGGCGGGCTGGCAGTTTTCTCAAATTGAGGCACCGGGAGATGACTGGGTCGACGATGACCGCGTCATGCTGATCGTGAAAGGCGATGCCAATGAGACGACGGGGAATGCCCTGCAACGCGTCGAGGGTATAGTCGCAGTGGCCGATGACGGCTTCGTCGTCAACTGGGTGCCGCTTAAGAGTACGGCGATGCCGACGGCAGTCGATGACGGCATGTATCGCACCTACGTCGGTGCGACGCTAACGGCGAAGGCATTTGACAGCGTCACTCCCGGACTCGGTAAGTGGCTGGTCTCAATAGCCGCCTGGCTGTTCGCAATATCGACGATGATTTCGTGGAGCTATTACGGCGAGCAGGGCATGGTCTATCTCGCCGGTGACAAGGCGGTCCTGCCTTACAAGTTAGTCTATTGCCTGTTAATCATTGTTGCGACACTGGGTTTCATCAAGACCGATGCAGACCTCGACAACATAACGGGTGTCGGCACTGCCGTAATGCTGTTTGCGAACATTCCGATTTGTTGGTTCTTCGGCTATCAGGCCATGAGGGCGTACAAAGATTATATCGCCAGACTGAAATCAGGTCGCATGGGACCGGATCATCCGCCGCCGCACCTCGACGATCTACTGTCTGGTCGGGATGTGCAAAAGTAGTTAGCTGCGGCGTTTCCGTTGTACGGCATCGAGAATCTTGTCAAGCCGATCTCTCGCCTGCGTGGTGACGCCACCCCGCTTGACTTCGTCGACGACGAATGTCTCAAGGCGTCCAACGATGTCGTCAATATCCTTATTGCCGAACGGCTGCTGTTGTCCAAGCTCTTCAGGTGAATTCTTGACCGCCCCAAACAGGTTGATCCAGATCTCGGACTGCCTTCCCCAGGCGAGCAGCTGGTAGAACTGCGGCCCGGGCTTGCCGTCGTTACTCGACACGATACTGACGATTCCGGCGACCAAAGACGCCGGGACCAGAATAATGTCACGGATTCCATCAACAAGCAGCTTGACCTGCAAGACACCGAGGTCGCGCAGCAAACTCCAGCGCGGCACGCTGGAATACTCTTCTTGGGTGGGGGTGTTCATCAGCTCTTCACTTCAATAAATATCAATTAAGACAATCGATTATAGACTTATTTGCTGGTATGCGACGGCCCTTTGCAGTAGGGTTGATCGGGTTAGAATACGGCCTTCGAGTCTATGCCGACATACCGATCAACACCCGATTTCGAACACGGACTGCCCGAATCCACTGGCATCCTCCTCGTCAATCTCGGCACGCCGGCCGCGCCGACCACAGGTGCTGTGCGTCGTTTTCTCAAGGAGTTCCTGTCGGATCCTCGGGTCGTTGAGTACCCTCGCCTGATCTGGTGGTTAATCCTGAACCTCGTCATATTGACGGTGCGGCCATCACGTTCGGCTGCGGCGTACCAGGAAATATGGACGGAGCAGGGTTCACCGTTACTCGTCCATTCTCAAGCTATTGCAAATAAGTTGCGTGAACACATGACCTCTGTTGCAGAGGATTCCGTTCACTTTGAACTGGCCATGACTTACGGCGAACCCGCTATCGCCGACGCTATCGACAAGCTGCTGGCAAAAGGTGTTCGTCGCATCGTTACGCTGCCGCTGTATCCACAATACTCGGGCACGACGACAGCCGCTGTATTCGATGCTGTTGCGCGCGAGTTCGGTCAACTTCGATGGCTGCCGGAATTACGCTTCATCAATGATTATCACGATGCGGCCGGCTACATCGATGCACTTGCCGCCAGCGTCCGCGAAAGCTGGCAAAAAATGGTCGCGGCGAAAAACTGTTGATGTCCTTTCACGGCGTGCCCCAAAGCACACTACGGAATGGCGATCCCTACCATTGCCAATGTCAGAAGACAGCCAGACTGCTGGCTGAAAATTTGGGGCTGACGGACGATGAATGGTTGCTCTCATTTCAGTCTCGGGTAGGTCGCGAAAAATGGCTGGACCCTTATACCGACAAGACCGTCATGACGCTCGGCAAGCAAAGCCTGCGGCGTGTCGACGTAATATGTCCAGGCTTCTCGACCGACTGTCTTGAGACGCTTGAGGAAATCGCCATGCAAAATGCTGCTTTCTTCAGCGCGGCGGGTGGTGGCACTTTGCATTACATTCCCGCCCTTAACGCGCGCGATGATCATATCCAATTCCTCGCGAAATTGGTCCAGCAGCACATCGAAAACTGGCCGGCCGGAGCCGATGAATCTTCCCGTCGGGCAACCCGCGACCGCGCCGTCGCAATGGGGGCTACCGCATGAGTCGTATCGGCCGATTTCTTGAGTTCTCTGTTCGCACTCCCAACATTCTCGAGTCTTTGCATTTCTATAAGACGCTGGGATTCGTGGAGCTCGAAATTGGTGACGTGTGGTCTCACAAATATGCCGTGGTCAGTGACGGCGAGCTCAGTATTGGTCTTCACGATCGTGTATTCAATGCGCCCGCCATTACTTTCGTACAACAGGACATCGCAAAGCACGCGCGCTCGATGACCGACCACGGTTTCGATTTCAGCTTCATGCAGCTCGACGAAGACGCATTCAATGAGCTGGGCTTCCCGGACCGCGATGGCCATATGATAACCATGCTTGAGGCCCGCACATTTCACGACAGTGAAGAGGCAGAAAAAGACTCTTTGTGCGGTAGTTGGTTTGAGCTGTCACTACCTGTGCGAGACGCGCTCAGGGCGGCGCAGTTCTGGGCTCCAATAGCACCAACACTTCTGGAAATGCGCGAGGAGCCGACGACTCATATGCGCTTTAGTGCTGATGGGGTTCCGCTTGGTTTATCAGAAAGTATTGCGGTGCAAGCACCCTCTTTGTGCTTTAAGTGTTCCGACCGTCACGGCCTGATGGGCTTTTTGGAACAGCGAGGGATGGACTTTGAGAAATTCCCCGGCTTCGAGGGGGCGTTCGTTGCGATCAGGGCTCCCGAGGGAACGACATTATTTGTCTTCGAGGAAGATTTTCTCGGTGAGAAATATGAAGTTGACGAATCTGGCGACATCAGCGAATTTCCCGGTTGACCTGCTTCTGAGCGGGTCAGTAATCGCCCTTGACACCTATTCTGGCCATTATCCAGCCGCTGAGCGGCGTCTTTAATATCGGAATCAGGAAGCGATAAAGACGGCCGGAAATAAGTTGAGACTTGCCCTTCTCCAGCGCCGCCAATCCTTCACGAATAACCACCTCGGCGTCGTACCAGATGAACGACGGTGTACTTTTCTTCATTCGCGTCAATTCGTCTGAGAGGTGAAAATCCGTGTGTGTAAATCCCGGGCACAACGCAAGAACGCTTATGTCCTGATCCTTTACGGTCATTGCCAGGCCTTTCGATAACGCGATCACATATGCCTTGGTCGGGCCGTAGCTCGCGTCGCCGGATATGGACAAAAGGCCCGCGACCGATGCGACGTTCAGGACGCGCCCGAAGCCCCGTTCCTGCATTGGTGGAATAAAATGATGACACATTCCGGCGACCGACGTCATCATGAGCTCGATATATTTTTGCTGCGCCGGCCAGTCGCGATCTGCCAGTAAGTCCGGGCCGACTGATCCGGCATTATTGATAAGGTAATCCACATAAAGGCCGCGCTCGCAAACGTCGGCAAACAATTTTGACGTTGCTGACTCGTCCGAGAGGTCGGCCTGAATAACATCGACAGCGACGTTGTATTCATCGGCCAGATCGTTCGCCAGTTTTTCCATTGGATCTGTCCGGCGAGCAACGAGAATCAGGTCTTTTCCCTTGCTCGCAAGTTGCCGTGCAAACTCTGTGCCGAGGCCAGCCGAAGCTCCGGTGATTAATGCACGGGGTTCTGTCATTTCTGCTTCCTAGAGTAGTTCGTCGATCAGTCTGAAGGCTCTGCCGATATAGCCACTGCCAAATAGATTCAGGTGGTTTAGCACATGGTACAACTGATACAGGTGTTGTCGCTCCCGATATCCGCCCTGAAATGGCCAGCTGGATTCATAAGCATCGTAAAACGCTACGCCAAATCCGCCAAATAAGCGGGTCATTGCAAGGTCCGTCTCACGGTCGCCGAAGTAAACGGCTGGATCAAAAATAACCGGATTACCGCCGCTGCATCCCCAGTTGCCACCCCAGAGATCACCATGCAATAACGAGGCGGCTGGCTGCACACCTTCGAAGTAGACCGGTAAGCGTTTCAACAGCTGTGCACCGCGCTCCTGTAGCTCCCCCGTAAAGCCGTTTTCCGCTGCTAACCGAAATTGAAATGCCAGACGATGCTCACGGAAGAATTCGACCCAATCGTCGCTCCACGTATTGTGCTGTGGCGTCAAACCGATGGTGTTGTCGCGGTGCCAGCCATGGCGCTTCATGGTTGCGTGGTGCATTTGGGCAAGCTGCTCGCCGAATCGGCGTTCGACTGGCGCGTCAGCACGCTCAAGATCGAGCCATTCCAGTGCAAGAAAAACCGCTGTTTCAGCGGTCCCGCTGGCAATAACCTGCGGGACACGGATCGTGCCGGTATTCGCTATTTCAGACAATCCCTCCGCTTCTGCAGCAAACATTTGTGCAGCAGATAAAGGACCTGTTTTGATGAACAGCTCACCGTCATCGGTAGCGAGTCGCCAGGCAGCACTGATGTCACCACCGCTCACCGGTGTTGGCGTGCCCCCGGCAACAAGGCGAACGCCTTTCTCATCGAGGTGTTGGTAAATGGTTGACCAGTCGGGCATGTCTGGTCCGTTAAGCGCTAGTAGCGGTAAATGTCCGAGACGCGCTCCGCCTGGCGCCGTAGCGCCATACCGATTCCCGCCTCATCGTACAGTGCATTGATCTCACCAAGCCTGGGTGCGGATGGTTGCATCAAGGTCTCTATATTCTCCATAGGTGCATCGCAAGCGATGCCAGTCAGGCGGCGCGCAAGGTAGGCGTCCTCTTTATGCGTATCGAGTTTCGCGGCTAATGTTTTCGAACCGCGGACATTCACTTCATGAACGCTGTCGAGGTTAGCGTATATTTCATCAAGGCTGCCAAAGTGCTCCAGCAAGCCAGTCGCGGTTTTTTTACCCACTCCTGGAACGCCTTTGATGTTGTCGACAGCATCGCCCGCCAACGCCAGGAAATCCGCGATTTGCTCCGGCCAAACGCCAAATGAATCCGGGATTTCCTCATAACGAAGCTTGCCCTTGCCAGCAAAATCCCAAAAAACATCTTGCTTGGTCAGCAGCTGTGTCAGGTCTTTATCGCGAGTCACTATAGTCGAGGGCCGACCTTTTTCACGACCATGGTGTACCAGCGTTCCGATCAGATCGTCAGCCTCGTAGGCAGGACTGCTGTGCTCCATAACGCCGAGCGCCCGTACAAATCGTCGACATTGCTCAAATTGACGCTTCAGCTCTGGCGGCGCCGGATCCCTGTTCGCTTTGTACGCAGGATAGATTTCGGTACGAAAACACTCGGTCATGCTCTCGTCAAACAATATGGCGATGTACTCGGGCGTGACCCGCTCCATGAAGTCGCCGATAAAACGACAAAAGCCATACAACGCGTTTACGGGATTGCCATCGTCATCGACCATGTCCTCGGGCATCGAGTAGTACGCCCTGAAGACGTACACGCTGGCATCAATCAGATATTGCATGTAGGAGCGCTCACCCGAGCGCGAAATCAATCATGGAAATGCACCTCAACAATCTCCTCACCATCCGAGAGATGATCGCTGAGTCGCGCATGCAGTGGGCTCGAGCGCGGAATATGCGCCAACAGGTATTGCATCTGGTCGGCCAGGACACGACGTCCCTTGAGGTAGATGTATTCCGCGTAGTTTGGCGTAAACGGCACAGCAATCAATTCCATCGCGGCCTGTTCCGGCGTTCGTCCGCCCTTGAAGTTATTACAGCGGCGACATGCAGTCGCCACGTTGTTCCATTTGTCACGCCCGCCTTTCGACACCGGTGTAATGTGATCTCGCGTCAGGTCCCTGGTCATGTATCGCATGCCGCAATACAGGCAAAGGTTGGCGTCTCTTTTGAACAGCGTGCGGTTGTTCAGGGGCGGCACGTAGCGCTCACGATTTCGCGTAAGACTCCGACTGGTGCCATGCGTTGCGATGATGGAATTGACATCGATACGGCTGCGCGTGCCATCGCAGGCGTTGTACCCGCCGAATACGGAGTAAAGCAGGGTGCCACAGTCATACGCTACCTGCTCGGAGTGATACAGACGAACCGCTTCGCGGTAGTCAATCCACTCCAAGGGCATTCCCGCAACATCGGTTCTCAAAACCTGTTGCGAAATATCGGATGCGAGTCCTGCCAGCATATCCTTCCCTCAAGGGTATGCTCCGATTATGACAAGATTTAGAGTGCCTTCAACACCTCATCGAGAGTTTCTTTCGCATCACCGAACAGCATTCGTGTGTTTTCTTCGAAGAACAGCGGATTTTGAACGCCGGCATAGCCTGTCGCCATGCTGCGTTTCAGCACGATCGACGTCGTTCCCTTCCAGCATTCGAGTACCGGCATACCGGCGATCGGGCTGTCCGGATCCGTTAGTGCGGAAGGATTCACGATATCATTCGCGCCGATAACGACTGATACGTCAATATTGGGGAAGTCCTCGTTAATCTCGTCCATCTCGAACACGATGTCGTAAGGCACCTTGGCTTCTGCGAGCAATACGTTCATGTGTCCAGGCATACGACCCGCGACCGGGTGAATGCCGAAGCGAACATTAATCTTCCTGGCGCGCAACGCCTTCGTGATTTCATACACGGTGTGCTGCGCCTGGGCAACGGCCATACCGTAGCCCGGAATGATCATGACTTCCTTCGCACCTGCGAGCAGCGCCGCTGTCTCTTGTGAGTCAACCGGTAAAACCTCGCCCTGATCTTCGCCGTCACCACTGCTGACGGTCTTGCCACCACCGGTACCAAAGCCACCGGCAATCACTGCCAGGAATTTTCGGTTCATGGCGCGACACATGATGTAACTCAGGATGGCACCACTGGAGCCAACCAGCGCTCCGGTGACGATCAACAAATCGTTCCCAAGCATGAAGCCCGTCGCTGCCGCCGCCCAACCCGAATAAGAGTTGAGCATTGAAACAACAACCGGCATATCAGCACCACCAATCGCCATCACCATATGGATACCAAACAGCAATGCAATTACGGTCATGATCATCAATGGCTCGAGTCCGTTGCCGGCTGCCGACTGCACGACGAATTGATAGCCAAACCAGATCGCGCCGATCAACAGGCCAAGGTTAAGCCAATGCCGTCCTGGTATTGTCAGCGGCGAACCACCGATACGTCCGGAGAGTTTGCCAAACGCGATGACCGACCCGGAGAACGTAACCGCACCAATCAGGATTCCGAGGTAGGTTTCGATGTCATGAATCGTGAGTTCGATCGGTAGATCGAAATGCTTGGTCGGATCCATGAAACTGGCATAGCCGACAGCAACCGCTGCTGCGCCGACCAGGCTGTGTAGCACGGCGACCAGTTCCGGCATCTGCGTCATTTGTACCCGACGCGCCAAAATAAGGCCGATGCTGCCGCCGATCAGCAACGCCACCAGCAGGATTTCGTAGTGTCGTTCAACAACACCCAGAATCGTCGCCAGCAAAGCGATCGTCATACCGATGATGCCGTACCAGTTACCGCGGCGCGCCGTCTCCTGATTCGAGAGACCGCCGAGGGCCAGAATAAATAGTATGGTCGCAATGATGTACGACACTGTAACGATGCCTTGACTCATCTTCCCGACCTCACTTACGGAACATTTCAAGCATACGACGCGTGACGGCGAAGCCGCCCGCGATGTTAATGCTCGTTACAAGAACGGTAGCGGCGGCGATCCACATTATCGTCGTGTCCGTCGCACTAATTTGCAGCAGCGCACCAATCACGATGATGCTCGATATCGCATTCGTCACACTCATCAATGGAGTGTGCAGCGCCGGCGATACATTCCAGATCACCATGTAGCCCACGAAGCAGGCCAACACGAATACCGTGAAATGCGCCATGAATGATTCGGGTGCAACCGCGCCCAGTCCGAGCAACGCGAGGCCACCGACGATCATTCCTATGATCGGGCCCGCCACGGAAGGCTCTTCTTCTACGATCACCGGCGCCGGTGCAGGCTTAGCTTTGGCTGGAGCTGCAGAAAGTTTCGGTGCAGGTGGTGGCCAGGTCGTCTCGCCGCCCTTACAGACGGTTGCGCCACGAACGACTTCGTCCTCGAAGTCGACAACGATGTTGCCATCCTTCTCAGGCGTCATGTCGGTGAGCAGATGTCGCAGGTTGGTTGCGTACAATTGACTCGACTGAGTTGCCAGACGACTGGGCAGATCCGTGTAACCGATAATCGAAACACCGTTATCTGTTTTAACAATGGTTTCCGGTTCGGTGAGCTCGCAGTTGCCGCCTTGCTCGGCTGCCAGGTCGACGATGACACTGCCGTCCTTCATCGAGTGAACCATGTCCGCGGTAATGAGCTCAGGCGCTGGTCTGCCGGGGATCAATGCCGTCGTGATAATAATGTCGACGTCTTTAGCCTGCTCGGCGAATAACGCCATCTCCGCCTTGATGAATTCCTCGCTCATCGTCTTGGCATAGCCGCCTTCGCCAGAACCATCTTCGTCGTCTTCGAAGTCAAGCATCAGGAATTCAGCGTCCATGCTCTCGACCTGCTCTTTGACTTCGGGGCGAGTGTCAAAGGCGCGAACAATGGCACCCATGCTCTTCGCCGCACCAATGGCCGCCAGACCCGCGACGCCAGCACCAATCACCATGACTTTGGCGGGCGGCACTTTACCGGCTGCCGTAATCTGTCCCGTGAAGAATCGTCCGAAGTGTTGTGCTGCTTCAACTACCGCCCGATAACCCGCAATGTTGGCCATCGAACTCAGTGCATCCATTTTCTGAGCGCGTGAGATACGCGGCACGCTGTCCATGGCCATGGCCGTCACACCACCGTCCGTCAGCTGCTTGAGCAGCTCGGGATTTTGCCCCGGCCAGAGGAAACTGATGAGGGTCTGGTCGGCGCGCAGCTTACCCGCTTCGTCGCCTTCCGGGGCTCTGACTTTGAGTATCACATCAGATTGCGACCAGATGCCGTCTACTGCTGCAATGTCGCAACCAGCCTCTTTATAAGAGCTGTCTGAATAGTTCGCTGCAGCGCCAGCGGCCGATTCAACAGCCACCTCGAAACCCAGCTTGATTAGTTGTGCGGCAACGTCAGGTGTCGTAGCGACACGTCGTTCACCCGCGTGAATCTCTTTCGGTACACCGATTTTCATGTAGACCACTCCATTTGGACTGCGGCAGTTTAACGGAGGTGGTCTTACGGCACAAAGCAAACCGAATAGGTAATGATCGCAATTCAGTCTCGCGTTGCCGGTCTCGGTCGATCCCTCATTCGGTCACGCGTACGTTGGCGTTCTTCGGGCGTCATTTCCCGATAGCGGTCACGCATGCGTTGCCGCCGTTCGCGGTCCATGCGCATGAATCGGTGATAGTTATCCCGAATTCGCCGCTGTTCCTCGGCAGGCAGGTCTCGGTAGACCTCATATCGATCTCGAATAACGTCTCTTCGTTCGTCGGACAATTGGCGCCAACTTGAAAAACGAGCTCGTGCCTCTCGGCGTTGTTGTGGCGACATCCCCTCCCAATGACTGGCACCGCGCAACAAACGTTCACGTCGCTGCGGCGGCATCTTGTCCCAGTCTGCCGCAAACTCGGCTAATACGGCCTGCTGCGAGGCATCCAGGTTGGCCCAGGCGATTTCATCTGCTGCGAACGACAGTGAGCTGACAAGCAACAAGGCCATCACCACAATGAATTTAGCTTTCATCTTCCGTCTCCGTCGATTCTTCACCTTCCGGCACGGGATCGCTCCGTTCATCATTATCGGCATCTGCATCGCCGTCCAGCAGCTGCCAGTCTTCATCCGTTTCTTCCCACAGCCCCAGATACTCCAAGAACTCCATATCCGGAACCTCTTCGTCCTCCGCAATGCCAGTCGCTGGACCACACAGAGCGACACCGCAAAGCAATGTTTGCAACCCGCTTCTAACCAAGGTCTCCGTCGCCTGCCAGCTCTTCTGTATCCAGCCAGCTGTAGAACTCGAGATCCTCGAGCATCTCGATGCTTTCTTCGCCGAGCAATATTTCGAGGTCTGCCGCCGGCGCGGCAATAACACCCACATCGCCGGGGCCCTGCTGTATGACCAGCGCCAACAGGACCGCGACCGCCACGCCCGTTACCGGCATCCAGCGCAGCCATTGCCTGGCAGGCTGTCTGGTCTCTGCAAGTGCTGCTTGCCTGCCGCGATTCAGCCGAGACAACGTAGCAGCATCAAGTCCGTCGACCGACCGGTCGAATGCCTTTTTCGCCACTTCTGCAAGTTTCTCGTCAGTGTTCTTCATTGCCAGTGTTCTCCCAACTTATCCCGTAGCTTATGGACCGCCCGCGAATAGTGCGTCTTGACACTACCCTGACTGCAGCCCATTGCTACAGCGGTCCCCGCAACGTCCAGGCATTCAAATGTTCTCAACATGAACGCCTCCCGTTGCCGAGTCGGTAGATCATGCACTGCAAGCTCCAGGTCCCGCATGGCCTCAGAGTTCTGCAATTCCTCGTCCGGCGAGCGTCCGATCGGATCCGGCGCTGCCGCAATAACATCCAGATCATCGTCGGCGGACTTCGATTTCTGAAACCATACCATCACACGATTTCTCACCGCCTGGCGTCGATGCCAGTCCCGCACACCGTTTTGCAAAATCCGATAAAACAGTGGCGGCCACTCATCACTACCGCGGCCACTGTAGTTACGCGCAAGCTTAATCATCGCGTCCTGCACCAGATCGAGCGCCTCATCCCGGTCACGCACGGCTATTTCGGCGATACGCAACGCACGCCTTTCGACCTCAGCCAGAAACTCACCAAGTTGCCGTTCCTTTTGCAGTGTCCGTGCTCCCGTCGGTTTCGCTGTGCACGATACCGCAAATTTCAGCGAGTCTGTCGTCATATCCCTTGACTCCACCACGTGGTGATCTAAGTTGTCTCTCCTGATTAACGCCCGAGCGAGGCCTGAGTTGACAGGCCAGGACACGAAAGCCACAGGATTATGTAAAACAACGTGAGCGATAGCGCCATACTCAGAATTGCGGTCAACGTACCGCTGTCACGCGAATTCGACTACCTGCCCCCACAAGACGGGGCAGAGTCCTTTGCCGGGCGCCGTGTCCGCGTGCCTTTCGGGCGCCGTGAGCAGGTCGGGATGGTGCTTGGGTCTGTGCACAAGTCGGACGTACCGGCGGCAAGATTGAAGCGCTGTACCGAGGCTCTGGACGAGACTCCGATATTGTCGGCAGCCGACCTCTGGCTGATCCGGTTCACCAGCGACTATTACCACCACCCCATTGGTGAAGTTGTTGCCGCCGCACTGCCTTCCCTGCTTCGTCACGGCAAACCGTTGCACCCGACAATCGAAAGGGTCGTCGCAACCGACCTGGCAGAACAAACGGACCTGGAAGTCCTCGCGCGTCGAGCGCCCAAACAGGGCGAGCTACTCGAAGCTTTGTTCGATGCCGGCGGCGATGGGCTGGACACCGATTTGTTGACTGAGCTCCTGCCAAACTGGCGCAGAGCCGCAAAAGGTCTGGCCGACAAAGGGCTGATCACGACCTTCGAATCACGTGCGGAAGCGTTTGATGAGCGCCTGGTCACCGCGGCAACACCGGGCCCGGAGCTTAATGGGGATCAACAGCAAGCACTGTCCGTATTGCGAAGCAGCGATAAGTTTCGCGCATACCTTCTTGATGGGGTGACGGGCAGCGGCAAGACCGAGGTCTACTTGCAACGCGTGCAGGACGTTCTGCAGCAGGGTAAACAAGTGCTGGTCCTGGTACCGGAGATCGGGCTGACACCGCAGCTTGTTTCTCGCCTCCGTGATCGGCTCGGTATCGAACCCGCGCTACTGCATTCCGGATTAACAAATACCGCGCGCCTGGCCGCCTGGCGTGCAGCACGATCCGGAGCTGCGCATCTCGTTGTCGGCACGCGCTCCGCCATATTTACGCCGCTGAAGAGCCCAGGTCTGATCATCGTCGACGAGGAACACGACCACTCCTTCAAACAACAGGAGGGGCTGCGTTACTCGGCTCGCGATCTCGCCATTGCAAGAGCCAAGTATCTCAACATCCCCGTGATCCTCGGCAGCGCGACTCCCACACTCGAAATGCTGCAGCATTGTCGCACCGGCTCCTACGAGCACATCGTATTGCCAGCGCGTGCTGGCGGTGCGATCCCGCCAGCCCTGCGACTGATCGATACCGTCCGCACGCCGGCAATCGATGGCATCAGCGAGCCGCTGGCCGCGGCCATTCATCAGCACCTGGATACCGACGGCCAGGTCTTAATCTTTTTGAACCGGCGCGGCTTCGCACCCACATTAATCTGTGGCAGCTGCGGACACATAGCCGGCTGTGAACGTTGCGACTCACGCCTGACCGTGCACGCGAGCAGTAAACAACTGCGCTGCCATCACTGTGGTGTGTGTCGCCCGCTCACAGAACATTGCGAAGAATGCGGCGAGGCGGTCAGGCCACTCGGTGAGGGTACCGAGCGCCTGGAAGAATCGCTCAAGCGTCGATTTCCTGATGCCGTTATCAGCCGCATCGACAGCGACAGCACACAACGCAAGGGAGCAATGCACGAAGCTCTTCAGAACGCGACGTTGGGGCACGCGAACATTCTCGTCGGGACACAGATGCTGTCCAAGGGGCACCACTTCCCCAAACTATCACTGGTCGGCATTGTTAATGCTGATCAGGGGCTATTTGGGACGGACTTTCGCAGCGGCGAGCGCATGGCGCAGTCGGTTATTCAGGTTGCCGGCCGCGCGGGCCGTGAGCGCCGCGCGGGCGAGGTGCTTATTCAGACGGCATTCCCGGAAAACGAGTTCTGGGAAACGTTAATAGAGGGCGGCTATCGTCAGATCTCCGAGAACGCGCTTGCCGAGCGGGAAATTACTCGCTGGCCTCCTTTCACCCGGCTCGCACTATTGCGTTCTGCCGCCCACCGACAAACAGATGCACACCGTTTCTTGGAGGTCGCACGGCACCATCTGGCTACCAAGACGAATCAATCTATTCGCGTACTTGGTCCTGTCGATGCGCCGATGGCCCGCAAGGCCGGCCGCTACCGAGCGCAGCTGCTACTCCAAAGCAGCGACCGCTCAAGCTTGCATCGCGAACTCAGAGAGCTGCGCCAGATCCTCGAGAACGACCCATCCGCCCGCAAGGTCCGCTGGTCGATTGATGTTGATCCCGTCGAGCTTTTTTGACCAGCACTGATAACCGGGTAGAATTGCCGGCTCGCCAGACCAGACCCGATCCTTCCATGAAGCACTTAGTCGAAAATCTCGTTAATGATGCAATCGCCACACTGCCGGAGCTTGCCGCGGCGGCAACAGACCTGTCTATTGAGAGCACGGTTGAACGCACGCGCGATTTAAGCCATGGCGATTTTGCCTGCAACGTTGCCATGCGACTGGCGAAGCCCGCGAAAAAGAATCCACGCGAAATCGCAGCCAGCATTGTTGCCGCTCTGGGTAATAACGATCAGGTCGACAAAGTTGAGGTTGCCGGTCCCGGATTTATCAATTTCCATCTGAGCCCGTCGGCATTTCATGCTGAGCTGAAACACATTTTGGACGCGGGCCCGGAATACGGCCGACAGCCGAAGAAAGCTGCGCCAAAAATTTTGCTCGAATTTATTTCTGCGAATCCAACCGGTCCACTGCATGTCGGTCACGGTCGCCACGCAGCTTACGGCGCGACGGTTGGCAACTTGCTGGAAGCGGCCGGTTTCCCCGTGCATCGCGAGTATTACGTCAATGATTCGGGCCGCCAAATGGATATTCTGGGCGCCAGTGTCTGGCTGCGGTGGCTGGCTTTGAACGACGTTGAAATACCCTTCCCTGCAGGGGGGTATCGCGGCGATTACATTCGCGACATCGCTGCAGAAATCGATACGGCGTCCCTTGTCCCGCCTGCAGCGGCCGACGTTCTGGACGGACTGCCCGCCGATGCTCCCGACGGCGATAAAGAAGAATACGTTGAGGCGCTGATCGCGAAAGCGAAATTGTTGCAGGGTGAAGAGGGTTTCGATCACATTCGACAACAGTCTCTCGAATCAATACTTGCTGACATCAAGGATGACCTGGCAGAGTTTGGGGTCACCTTCGACACCTGGTACTCCGAACAAAGCCTTACTAAGGACGGCCGCATAGACGCCGCGCTTGCTGTACTTGAGGAGCGGGGTATTTTGTATAAAAAGGACGGCGCTATCTGGTTTCCGGCCACGGATTTCGGAGACGAAAAAGATCGTGTCGTCGTGCGAGAAAATGGCATCAAGACCTACTTCGCATCCGACATCGCTTATCACTTCGATAAATGCGAGCGTGGCTTCGATTATCTACTCGACATTCTAGGCGCCGATCACCACGGCTACATGGCCCGCTTGCGGGCTGGTCTCGAAGCAATGGGGTACCGCGGCGACAATCTGGAAGTCAATCTGGTGCAGTTTGTTACGCTGTATCGGGGCGGTGAGAAAATGCAAATGTCGACACGTTCCGGTGAATTCGACACCTTGCGGCAACTAAGGGCAGAGGTTGGCAACGATGCCGCTCGCTTCTATTACGTTATGCGCTCGCATGATCAGCACCTCGATTTCGATCTCGACGTGGCAACATCGCAGTCGAATGACAACCCGGTGTACTACATTCAATATGCGCACGCGCGTATCGCGCGTGTGTTCGGTAAAGCGATTGAGCTGGAGATGAACTGGGATCCGGATAACGGGCGAGCCAACCTTGGCGAGCTGACAGCAGCACAGGAAAAGTCGCTGATGTCTGCATTGAGTCGTTATCCCGAGATCATCGAATTGGCCGCGAAAAACCGCGCAACGCAAACACTGGTGCATTACCTGCTGGACCTCGTTAGTGATTTTCACTCCAGTTACAGTGCCCACAAGGTCCTGGTCGATGACGCCGGGCTGCGCGACGCACGACTTACGTTGTACGCAGCCGTGAAGAATGTAGTCGCGAACGGTCTCACCATTCTCGGCGTATCAGCGCCGGACGAGATGTAATGGCAAAGCGCAGAAAGAAACGTTCCAGCCGACGTAAAACGAAAGACGAGTATCCAGGTTGGTTGTGGATGATATTCGGCCTCGCCATCGGCTTGTCGGTTGCGTTTGCCGTTTACGTTAAACACGGCAAGCCCGACCTTACAGTGGCTGTCGTACAGCCGGGACCTGCGAGCCTGCAAAGCACGCTTGATGACAATGGTGAAGGTGCCGGCCACGAAACACAGGAGCCTGAGTCGCCGAAGAGTCGTTTCGACTTCTACACGATGTTGCCGGCTTTCGAGATGATCATCACTGATGACGAGCCCGACGTCGATGAGGACATCGAGCCGCAGGCGATTGATGAGCCCGGCGTTTACCTGTTGCAAGCTGGCTCTTTTTCCACACATAACGACGCCGACCGACGGCGTGCCGAGCTGGCCTTGCACGGCATCGAATCCCGTGTGCAGCGTGCGAGGGTCAATAATCGTGATTACTACCGCGTCTATGTCGGTCCCATCGACGATCTTGACGAACTCAATGTCACTCGCAGCCGGCTAAGAGCGGCCAAAGTTGACGTCATGCGTATCCGACTCGGTGACTAGTTCCGGTCGACTCCTTGTAGTGCTGCTTACACTGCAGCTCGCAGCTTGTGCGACCACACCTGCCCCCGAAGCACCGGCGCCCCAACCCACCGCTGCACCTGCACCACCGCCTGTCGAAGAACCACAACCAGCGCCACCACCGCCACCGGACAGGTCGTCGCTGCGTATCAGCATTGCGGCGGTTGGCGACATGATGATCGGCACGGACTACCCTCAAGATCACCTGCCCGACGATGACGGGGTCAGTTTTCTGGCCGCCGTTACTCCGGTGATAGCCGCAGTCGATGTAGCAATCGGTAATCTCGAGGGCGTACTTGTCGATGGCGGCGAACCGGGAAAGAAATGTAGCAACCCGGCTGCCTGTTACCTGTTTCGCTCGCCGACGCGTTACGCAGAGCATTACAAGAACGCCGGTTTTGATGCGCTGAGTTTAGCTAACAATCACGCGCGTGATTTTGGCGAGGAAGGCCGCAGCAGCAGTATGGATGCACTCACAGCAGCCGGCATTGCACATTCGGGTCGTGAAGGGACCGCTGCGATAATTCGCAGAGGAGATATGTCTGTCGCCTTCCTGGCTTTTGCCGTGACCAGGAATTCCAACATGCTTCTCGACTATGAGCTCGCGTTCGAAATGGTCGCAGCGTGCGCCGAAGAGCACGACATTGTCATCGTCACGTTTCATGGTGGTGCAGAGGGAGTGGATGTCACGCACATCCCGTTCGAGGACGAGGAATACTATGGAGAGCCCAGAGGAGATGTCGTCTGGTTTGCACGAGGCGCAGTCGATGCCGGTGCTGATCTGGTCGTCGGGCACGGACCGCATGTCGTCCGCGGCATGGAGCGCTACAAGGAAAGACTCATCGCCTATAGCCTGGGCAACTTCGCAACCTACTACGGCATTAGCGTTGCAGGGATCAAAGGTATTGCACCCATTCTGACTGTTACACTCGACGGCAACGGCGAGTTTATTGACGGACAGATAACCTCAACCGTACAACTAAGACCAGCGGGGCCGAGCATTGACGGGAAGCAGCGGGCGCTAAACCTGTTGCGCGGCTTAAGCATCGATGACTTCGGCAATCCGGGTTTACGATTTATGCCAGACGGCAAAATACAAGCGATTGAGCGTGGTGACGTCGCGCAACACCACCTCGAACTACCGTAGGAGCGGCCGTAGGAGCGGTCCCAGACCGCGAAGCGAAGCAACGCGCAGCGGCAGCCGATAGGCTGCAATAAGTTTCAGCCCGTGACACAAGTCGGAAGCTTTTTTTCGGTCTTGCAGACCGCCGCTGCGCTTCGCGGTCTGGGACCGCTCCTACGTATCTTCAGACCCTACTGACTTGAAATCTACTCCGAGTGATCGCAACTTTCTGTAAAGGTGCGTGCGTTCCATACCGACCCGCTTCGCCAGTTGCCCGACCTTGCCATCGCATAGCACGAGTTGTTGCTGCAGGTAAGAACGCTCGAAATGTTCGCGTGCTTCGCGCAGTGGCAACGCCAGAAGATCCTGCTTTACGAGCGGCTCATTTACGGACGCTACTGCACTAATCTCCGCTTCGACGTCATCCAGAGCAATGTCCTCTCCACTACCGGACAAGAGCAGCCGTCGAACCAGATGCTTAAGTTCGCGAACGTTATCCGGCCATGGATAATTGCGCAGCCGATTTTGCGCAGCGACGCTGAAACGGCGAAACGTCAACCCTTCTGCATCAACCAGTTTGTCGACATAGTAGGTCAGCAGCTCGGGTACATCCTCCGAGTATTGGCGCAACGGCGGCACCCTGAGACTCAACATGCTCAGCTGTGCGACCAGATCGCGCCGCAAGCGGCCTGCCTCAATCAACGCATCAACGTCAGCACCGACCGTCGCAACAATTCTCGCATCCAGCTTCACCGGTAAAGACCCACCGACTCGTATGAAACGACCGTCTTCAATTACACCCAACAATAATTTTTGCGCGCTGCCGGGAAGATCCGAGAGCTCGTCGATAACCAGCGTTCCGTCCGAAGCCCGCTCGATCACGCCGGCCATTATCTCATCGCCGTCTTCACGGCCCAGCAACTGCTCCTCGGCATTACTTTCCGTGACCGACGCAGCCGTAAGGCTCGTCAACGGCTCGCCCGTACGTCGGCTGAGCGCATGCATGTAACGTGCAAATGCACCGCGGCCGGTTCCTGGCTCGCCGCTAAACAATACGGAGCCATCGTGACGAGCATATTGCTGCACACGATCACGTAACGCCTGCATGACCTCACTGCGACCTACAGGTGCGAGCAATGACGGCAGCAGATTAATCGCCGCACGGGACTGCCTGCCTGCTGATTCAAGTGCCGCCTCCACGGTCCTGAGCAACTTCGCCAGCGACAATGGTTTCTCGACGAAGTCGAGTGCGCCTAAGCGGGTCGCTTCAACCGCGGTATCGACGGTTCCGTGACCAGACATGATGACGACAGGGCAATTCATCTCGCCGGCATCGGACCATTCGCGCAACAAAGTAATGCCGTCTGTGTCCGGCATCCAGATATCCAGAAGGATAAGGTCGAACTTGTGTTCTGCTCGGGCGCTACGGGCTTCCTCGGCGTCCGCGGCGACGGTTACGCCATACCCCTCGTCACCCAGGATGTCCTGGATCAACGCACGAATATCCGCCTCGTCGTCTACAACCAATACATGAGGACTACTCATGCCTGTTCCCTCCTCTTATCGGCGCGCCGGGGCGCATTTGCAATCATCATTTCTCTGGCCGCTTCGTTCAGCGGCAAGCGGATACTAATCATCGCTCCCCCGTCACTTCGGTTTTGCGCGCGGATTGTCCCAACGTGTTCTTCCACGAGCTTTTTAACTATGGCCAATCCCAAGCCAGTGCCTTTCGGTTTTGTTGTTACATACGGATCAAAAATCTGACTCACCGATCCGGCCTTGAACCCGGGTCCATTGTCTTCAATCCGGAGCTGCACCATTTTGATTTCGTTAATCTCGGCCGCGGCAATTTGCACATCGATACGCCCATGCGGCGTTCCTTCCAGAGCCTCTACCGCGTTGCGAATCAGGTTGTGAAGTATTTGTCGAACACGACCCATGTCGCCCTCGACCAGCGGCATCGTCGGATCGGATGTCAGGACGATTTCAACGCCGCTCTCTTGCGCTCTGTACAGATCCACGATTTCGTGTGCCAGCTTGTCGAGGTCGAAAAGACCGATATCCATATCAGGTGCGCGAGCGTAATCGCTGAATGCGTTCACCATCTCCTTCATCGCTTCAACTTGCTGCACAATCGTGTGCGTCGCGCGGTCGAGTATCTGTGCTTCTTCCTCGTCCATCGTGCCGAGGTACTTGCGGCGCATGCGCTCGGCCGACAACTGAATGGGTGTCAACGGATTCTTGATCTCGTGCGCGAGACGACGTGCGACCTCACCCCATGCGGCATCGCGCTGTGCCTGTAACAACGCGGTGATGTCGTCGAAAACGATAACGTAGCCGGCAGCATTATCTTCGTCACCCGGCAGCGTCGTGCAGGCACAGGTCAAAACGCGCCGGCCAACTTCACCGCGCAATACGATCTGTTCGCGCCATTCGGTTTCGCCCGCATCAATGTGCATGCAGGCAACATCGACAAACTGCTCCAGCAACGGCATACCTTTTGCCACATCCCGGATGGATTCGCCGGCGCTGGTTTCGAGATTCACGTCAAGAATGGAACCCGCCGCCTGGTTCGCGTTACGAATTTTCAGGTCAGCTTCGAGAGCCAGCACCCCGGTCGACAAGCGTGCCAGAATAACCTCCAGGTTGGTGCGCTCTGCCTCAACAAGTGCCTGGCTCAGGGTGGTTTCACGGCGCGCCGTCGCAAGTCGTTGGGTCATATCATTGAAAGAGCTGATCAGGAACCCGATCTCATCCCGCGACGGTGTGGGCAATCGAGTATCGAAATTTCCCATCGCCACCGCGCGAGTACCTGCAACCAGGTCCTGGATAGGCGCAACGAGACGCCGCGACAGAACAAACGCCCCATAAATTGCTGTCAGCAAACTGAGCAACAATACAAACGTGAGTGTGATGGTAAGCAGGTCCTTCAGGTCTTCACGGAAGAACACCAGACGCTGATATTCGGAGTAGGATTTTTCAACGCTGTTGATCATGCTCCCAAGTCGCTCATCGACTGGAAAGAGCGCCTGGACTGTGCGCGACTCTCGCGAGCGATTACCGCGATATGTGAAAGCCACTGCTGTACGAATTTCAGCACTGCCGGTGCTGAGTAGCTCAAGACTTACAAATGGCCGGTCCTGCCTCATTTGCAGCGATACTTCTTCGGCCAGTGGTTTTGGGAATGAGCCGGCCGAGCTGTCCGAACTGGTCGCGAGCAGGCGATTGTTATCACCGTACAGTGTCATCTCGCTGGCACCGCTTTCCCTGCGCAACAGGCTTAATTCGAACACCAGTTGCCGCTCCGAAATCACCGCAAGTTTTTGTGCAATCTGCGTTATCGCCTGCAGATGCTGGCGCTTGCGAAATTCAATCGCAGCCCGACTGAGCGTCAGTGCGTTATCGAGACCCTCTTCAACCTGCACATTGAACCAGCTATCGATACCTCGATTGATGAACTGCACGGAAAAGTAAAACACAACGATTAGCGGCAACACGGCCAGACCAACAAACATACCAACCATTCGCGCTTTTAGTTTTGCACCCGGAACGCTCTCACGATAATCGTGGAACAAGCGCCAGAGGTTGCCAATCAATATCAGTACAAGTATGAAGCCGCCGGCAATATTAATTGCCAGGATAATGTCCTGAAGGCGATCAAAATCATCGGACTGCTGGACCGTTTTCGAAAGCAGGAACAACGCAACCAGAACCAGCGCGACGCCAGCCACGCCCATCAAAGTGAAGAGTGTGCGCTTTAGTGTTCTAACGGCCATTCGAACCATTCGCTTTGTAACTGCCACTGACCGCGCCAGAAAAACAGGAGTCGCAACGGTGCCGGGTATTGCTGTGTGTTGAGCATTGCGCGCAACCGCACCCGGTATTCCCGGTCTGGAAGCAGCAATTCATCATCGATCACCGGCAACGCCTGGACACGACCCAGGTTATTCAGCGCGGAGTAGAGTGTTGCGAAGGAATCCTGATCGCCGCTATTGAGATTCTTGACGATGTAACGCTGACTGAGCGGCCGGTACTCAAGCTCATACCGAACCGCAAGCTCAGCGTCTACGCTGTCCACCAGGAAGCGTTTGACGCGAATGACCTGGATCTGCGTTTCGATAGTCAGGGTCACGCCACTTTCCAGTGCCGCCAGCGCCTCACTGCTCAATACGAGTTGCAGTCTGGCGTCCAGGCTGTGCACACCGGCTATCGATTGTGTGGATGCGGAGCGAACCTCAAAGTAGCCCTCACGTTCGATGTCTTCCTGTGCGAGGCCAGTGCCCAACAACAACACGGCCACAAGCGCGATCGCAAATCGGCGCGATAGGTTGGTGCGTTGCATGGCGGTGGCTCGGGACATCAGTATTTTCAGGAAACCTTCTTTTTTTGTAAAGCTGCGTAGTAAAAACCATCCAGACCGGCCGAACCCGGCAGAATCTGATAACCACACGCCTTCCTACGCATTAGATCGCGGATGTTGTTATTTGGCAACACATCGTTTTCCACGGCATCGCCATGCTCCGTCAGGAATTTTCCTGTCACCTCGTCATTCTCCGCCGCTAATACCGAGCAGGTCGCATAAAGCAGCGTCCCGCCGGGCGTGAGCGTCGGCCAAAGCGCCTCCAGCATCGATTGTTGACGGGCGGCCAGGCTCACAAGATCTGTCGCTCGTCGCAGTAACTTGATGTCAGGATGACGTCTGATAACACCGGAGGCTGAACAGGGCGCGTCCAGCAAGATGCCGTCGAACGGTATTCCATCCCACCATTCCTCTGGTTTCGATGCATCGGCGGCGATTATGGTTGCATCACGGCCGATGCGCTTAAGGTTCTCCGAGATACTCGTGATTCGTGATGCATCGCCGTCCACGGCCAGTAACGACAGGCTATCGCCGCCCAGCTCCAGCAAATGCCCGCTCTTTCCACCGGGCGCCGCACAGGCGTCCAACACCTGATATGTGGCCCTATTGACTTCGAGATCACCCAACAGCCAGTGTGCCGCGATCTGGGCGGCCGCATCCTGTACAGACGCATCACCCGCCGCAAATCCCGGCAGATTCTCGACCGCTTGCGGCTCATTGAGTCGAATGGCCTCCGGAACCCCCGCTAGCAGCTCCGCCTCCATATCGACTTCCCGCAAACGCTGCTGGTACTGCACTGCCGAATTTCTGGACGTGTTTGCGCGCAGCCACATTGGCGCACGCCCATTGTTCGCCGTCAGTATCGCCTGCCAATCGTCTGGCCAGTCCTTTCTTACTTGTTCGATCAACCATGCTGGATGATTCCACTCGGACGGCTCATCAGCGGGCTCGGTCGCTGCGATATTATCGCGAACAAAGCGCCGCAGGCAGGCATTCACGAGTCCCGCCAGTTTTGGCCGGCGCAGTTGCCTGGCCGCTTCGACGGTTTCTGAAACCACGGCATGATCCGGTATGCGCATCTTGGCAATCTGATACAGACCAACGACGAGCAGTGCGTTAACAACACGGTCGCGTTTCCTGAGTGGCTTGCTGACGAGTTGATCCAGCCAGGTCTGCAGCTGCCAATAGTTTCGCAGGCTGCCGTAGCACAGCATGCGCATTAACGAACGATCACCCTCGGCAATGCGTGGCTCGTTTTTAGCGATTGCTGCGTCCAGTGACTGCCCGCCGCTAACAACGGCGTCAACCACCTCGGCAGCAACTGCCCTGACTTTCGCTCCCGCTGTTTTCATCCCCGCAAATCTGTCTGCGTAACAAATTCATGCGCCGGGACGCGTCGTTTGCCGGGCAGTTGCAACGACACCAGCTGCAAACCATTGCGGCCACAGGCAACGACTATTCCGGCAGCATCGTATTGCACGAACGAACCGGGCGCGGCGTCAACACCCGCCATGACCGACGCCTGCCAGACCTTCACGCGCAGTTCATTGCCGGCGAAAAAGAATGCTCCGGGCACCGGGTTGTAGGCCCGGATACGGCGCTGCAATTCATCCGCTGACAGCGCCCAGTCAAGCTCGGCATCCTGCTTCTGAATCTTCGCAGCGTAGGTCACCAGCGATTCATCCTGCGGGGCCGGACTAATGTCGCCGCTCAGTATTTGCGGAAGATCCTTTAGCAAAAGCTCGCCGCCAAGAATTGCCAGGCGGTCATGCAGTTCGCCCGCACTTTCGTCTTTTCCAATAGCGATAACGCCTTCAGAAAAAACCGGACCACAATCCAGGCCCGCAGTCATGCACATCAAACTCACACCGGTGGTTTCGTCGGCGGAGAGTATTGCCGCCTGTATCGGTGCAGCACCACGCCACCGCGGCAACACCGATGCGTGTACGTTCAAACAACCGTGGGTCGGTACATCGAGTACGTTCTGCGGCAGAATCAAACCGTAAGCTGCAACAATCAGGACGTCGGGTCGCAATGCTGCGAGATCTGCAACGGCCGCTTCGTCACGAAAAGTCTCTGGTTGCAGCACGTCAATCCCACGCTCCTGTGCATAGCGTTTCACAGGGCTGGCAGTAACTCGACGGCCGCGGCCTGCCGGGCGGTCCGGCTGCGTATACACAGCGACCACGGAGTGTCCGGCGTCGACCAACGCGGTGAGTGACGCAAGCGCGAACTCCGGCGTACCGGCAAAAACTATGCGGGGTGTGCTCAACGTTTACGGCCTAGACGACGACTGCTTGCTGACGACGTTCTTTTTCGAGCTTCTTGCGAATGCGCGTTCGCTTCGCCTCAGACAGGTAATCTACGAATAATTTACCGTCCAGGTGGTCGATCTCATGCTGGATACAAACAGCGAGTAGACCGTGCACGTCAAGTTCGACCTCGGCACCCTCACGGTCAAGAAAGCGCACCTTGATATGCTCGGCGCGTTCGACCTCCTCGTAATAACCAGGAACGGACAAACAGCCCTCGTCCGTGGCGACCACACCATCTTTCTCGAGAATCTCGGGATTGATCAATACGTAGGGATCATCCTTGTCGACAGACACATCCGTTACCAGCAATCGCTGGTGAACATCGACCTGCGTTGCTGCAAGCCCGATGCCCGGAGCGACGTACATCGTTTCGAACATGTCGTCGATTAGTTCGCGCAAATCGTCGTCGACGACAGCTACGGGGGTCGCTTTGGTCCTGAGACGGGGGTCAGGGAACTCGAGAATCTTTAGTTTTGCCATAATTTGAACATAAGCCAGATGGCTTGCTTTGGGTCAAAATCAACCCGTTGAAACATAATTAATCAGACAATATTTCGCGTGATTTACCCAAAAAGCGACCTAAATGTTTGACTTTATTGAATAAGATGGAAGACAATGCTGCCAGATTTATGTTCACTCCGGTGCATATTGCGGCCGGAAATGTGACGTATTTGGCAGCCTCGGCGGTACCGGACCGACATAGTATAGCAACGCCACGAAAGTACTGGCCCGAACTAAAGTATGGAGCACCCGCGAATTATGTCTCTCTGCAAGAAATACGTGAATTATAGCCTCCGGCTGACCACGGTCACGCTGGCTGCAGCACTGGTAGGATGTTCGCTAAATCCTTTTGGGAACAGCGACGAGCCGCAAGTCTCGGTACCCACTGACTCGACAACCCAGTCGCAAAGCGGTGGTGCATCGGCGAGCTCGGTGCCCTCCCAGTACGAACCCGTACTTGAGCGCATCAATGAACCCGTACCACTGGCCGAAGGCCACCCGAATGAGTATGTCGTTCAGGTTGGCGATACCCTGTGGGACATCTCTGCGACCTTCCTGAAAGACCCGTGGTTTTGGCCGGAAATCTGGTACGTCAACCCGGACATCGAGAATCCGCACCTTATATACCCGGGTGACGTATTGGGTCTCGTGTCCATAAATGGCCAGGCACGCATAACGAACGTCCGCGCATCGACATACCGCATGTCTCCGCAGGCGCGCGTTACACCGTTATCAGAAGCGGTTACTAGCATTCCCTATCAGGATGTTGCTCAATTCCTGAGCTACGGTATTGTGCTTGAGAAAAACCAGGCTGATGCCCTGCCGTATGTCCTTGAGACTCGCGGCGAACACCTGGTGGCTTCAGCGGGCAACGAGGTTTACGTTCGCGGCGTCTCCGATGCCGACGCAAGCACGCGTTACCACGTTATACATATAGGTGAAAAGCTGGTTGATCCGGACGATAACCACCTGATTGGCTATCACGGCATCCTGGTTGGCCAGGGCAGCCTGCGCCGGACGGGTGATCCAGCGGCCGTAGCACTGACCAACACTTCTCAAGAGGTGATATCGGGCGACCGGTTGCTGCCGCAGACGGTTAATGTCCCTCTGAACTTCTTCCCTCGTTCGCCGAGCACCAATATTGAAGGCCGAATCATTCATGTTGTCGGCGGTGTATCCCTGATCGGACAGTACCAGGTCGTTGTCATGAACCGCGGTTCCAGCAACGGATTATCGGATGGAGACGTACTGTCGGTATTCCAGACAGGTTCGGTCGTCGATGACCGCTTCGGCGGCGGAAAAGTCACCCTGCCGGATGAAACCGCGGGTACGATTATGGTCTTCAAGACCTATGACCGTATTAGCTACGGTTTGGTTATGGAGGCAACAGACGCGATTCGCATCCATGACACGGTTCGCAACCCAATCTGAGACAAACTAACAATCTTGACCAAAAACGGCGCCAGCGAGCGCCGTTTTTTTTGCGCTATTCTATCGCTCCCGTCATTACCCAAGGTCCGAAATGAAGCATCAGCCATGGTTAACTCTGGCGCACGCCTATGTGAACGTCGCCGAGTTTATCGCCCTCAGAGATCACTTCGGTGAAATCGATGCGATAGCCGGGCAAAGCGAGCAGGGACTTCGCGATGCAGGGCTATCAGACAAGAAAGCGAGAGCGGTCTCCTCACCGAACGAAAAAGGCATTGAGGCCGCGTTGCGGTGGCTCGACGAAGACGCGCACAATCTCGTGGCGTACGGAACCGATGAATACCCTGAAATGCTTACGCAGCTCAGCGGCGCGCCACTGTTGTTATTCGTCAATGGTGACAGAGATGCTCTGCACCTGCCCTCGCTCGCGATAATTGGCAGCCGCAATCCGACCCGCGGTGGCGTTCGAAACGCAGTCGAATTTTCCAGACACCTTGCCAAAAGTGGCTACGCCATTGTCAGTGGTCTCGCGCAAGGCATTGATACCGCCGCACATCGCGGCGCATTAGACGTCGGCGGCAAGACCGTGGCGTTTCTTGGCCATGGCATCGATCGCGTTTACCCGGCCCAAAACTATGATCTGGCGCACCAGATTGCAGCGACAGGCGCGCTCGTTACCGAATACCCACTCGGGGCACCACCCGACAAGCGACACTTTCCGGAGCGCAACAGATTGATCAGCGGCCTGTCACTTGGGACGCTGGTTATCGAAGCTGCCAGACGTAGCGGCTCGCTGATTACGGCCCGTCTGGCGGCCGAACAGGGACGAGAGGTTTTTGCATTGCCTGGTTCTATCCATAATCCACTGGCGCGCGGCTGCCACGAACTCATTCGGCAAGGCGCGAAACTCGTTGAAACAGCCGCAGATATCGGTGCCGAGCTCGCACCATTGACCGGATACCTGCAGCAAAACGTAATGGAATCAACGACGAACAGGCCACCGCTGCTTGACGATGACAACGACTACGTGGAGCTGCGCAAAATCCTCAGCCATGACCCGACAACAATTGACGACCTGGAAAACCTATCCAGATTGACGATTGACCAGCTTTCCTCCATGCTCCTGATCCTGGAGCTTCATGGTGAAGTTGAGTCGCTGTCTGGCGGACGCTACGCATTAATTGCTTGAAGATAAGGAGCCGCTCCAAGCATGAAAGAAAACGTACTCGACGTACTGATGTACCTGTTTGAAACCTACGTCGAAACAGAAGAAGAACCAGAACCCGATCAGCACGAACTGCGGCTTGAGCTGTCACGTGCGGGCTTTGGTGACGCCGAGATCGAGCGTGCGCTCGAATGGCTTGATGGACTGACAGACCATCAGGAGAACCTCAATTACGGCAACCTGTCCGCACAGGCTACTCGTATCTATAACGACTTCGAGCATGGGCGGCTTGATGCCAGTTGTCGTGGCTATATCACCTACCTCGAGCAAACGGGAATCCTGTCACCGCCACAACGCGAGCTACTCGTCGATCGCCTTTTGGCCCTGGAAACGGCAGACATCGACGTCGAGCAAATCAAGTGGGTGGTCCTGATGGTGCTGTTCAGTCAGCCCGGCCAGGAACAGGCTTATGCTCGTATGGAAGACCTCGTTTTTGAGGAAAGTCCTGACTCTATACATTGATACTATTTCCCAATTTCCTTGACAGTTCGCTGCCAAGCACGTAATTAAACCGCGGCACAGTCCGCGGTTTTGTATGTTTAAGGTGGACAAATCCGAGTTAAAGGGTCGTAAATCAAAAAATGTCAAAGAATCTCGTAATAGTCGAATCGCCCGCCAAGGCCAGCACGATCAGCAAGTACCTGGGCAAGGACTTTGATGTCCTGGCGTCCTATGGCCATGTCCGCGATCTGATACCGAAAGAAGGCGCCGTTGACACTGAAAACGGGTTTACGATGAAATATCAGATCATCGAGCGCAACGAAAAACACGTTAGGGCCATCATCAGGGCGCTCAAGAACGCCGAAGGGCTATATCTGGCGACTGACCCGGATCGCGAAGGCGAAGCCATTTCCTGGCACCTGGTTGAGCTTCTCAAGGAAAAAGGGATTCTCGACAACATAGAAGTACACCGGGTCGTATTTCATGAGATCACGAAGCAGGCCGTGCGGGACGCCGTGGCCAATCCTCGTGATATTTCGGGTGATCTTGTCGGCGCACAACAGGCGCGCCGGGCTCTCGATTACCTTGTTGGCTTCAACCTGTCCCCACTGCTGTGGAAGAAAGTACAGCGTGGCTTGTCAGCGGGACGCGTACAAAGTCCGGCGCTGCGCATGATCGTAGAGCGTGAACTCGAGATCGAGGCATTCAAGGCTCGCGAATATTGGTCGATCGAAGCGGATGTCAGCAAGAACGAACAACCATTCGCCTCTCGCCTTGTCAGCTACAAGGGCGACAAGGTCGAGCAGTTCAGTTTCGAGAACGAAGATGCTGCGCGTGCGGTGGAAAAGACAATTGTCGACGCCGCTGGCGGCAACCTTAAAGTCCTTGGCGTCACCAAACGACAGCGTCGCCGCAATCCGACAGCTCCTTTTACGACCTCCACGTTGCAACAGGAAGCCTCGCGAAAACTCGGTTTCAACACGCAGCGCACCATGCGCGTCGCCCAGAAACTCTATGAAGGTATCGCGCTGCCCGGCGAGGACCAGGTTGGCCTGATTTCTTACATGCGTACCGACTCCGTAACTCTGGCCGAGGTCGCACTGACAGAAATTCGCGAAGTCATCGCTGAACGTTACGGTCCGAAAAACGTGCCTGAGGAGCCTCGCAAGTTCAAGACCAAGGCGAAGAATGCTCAGGAAGCGCACGAGGCCGTACGTCCGACCTCTGTTGCGCGCACCCCGGATGACCTGAAGGCTGTGCTCGACGAGGATCAGTTCAAGCTGTATTCGCTCATCTGGAAACGCACCATGGCCTGCCAGATGGTTCCCGCCGTTTTTGACACTGTTGCTGTCGATATGGCCGCCGGCCCGGAAGATGCCGGTCACCGCCTGCGAGCCAATGGCTCTATCCTCGTGGAACCGGGCTTCATGGCGGTCTACCAGGAAGGTAAAGACGACGCCAAGGATGACGATGGCGATCGCCTGCTGCCGGAGATCGAAGAAGGTGACATCATCAAGCTCGATGAGCTGCGTCCAGAACAGCATTTCACAGAGCCGCCACCACGATTCACTGAAGCCAGTCTCGTAAAGACTCTTGAAGAGTACGGCATCGGCCGCCCGTCAACCTATGCGAGCATCATTGCGACGCTGAAGAATCGTGAATACGTTGAGATGGATGCGAAACGCTTCCTTCCCACCGACATTGGTCGCATCGTCATCGGCTTCCTCACGGAGCACTTCACGCAATACGTGGATTACGATTTCACAGCGAACCTGGAGGACGATCTCGACTCCGTTTCGCTTGGCGAGAAGGATTGGGTTCCTCTGCTGGAAAAATTCTGGAAGCCGTTCCATGCCCTCTGCGAAGACAAGGAGTCGTCAGTCACCCGTGAGCAGGTCGCGCAGGCCCGCGAACTCGGCACGGACCCGAAGAGCGGCAAACCGGTTACGGTACGCATGGGTCGATACGGCCCATTTGTGCAGATTGGCACCAAAGACGACGAAGAAAAGCCGAAGTTCGCCGGATTGCGCCCGGGTCAAAAAATGACCGACATTGATCTCGAAACGGCGATGGAGCTGTTCAAGTTACCGCGCAAGCTCGGTGAAACAGAAGACGGCTTGCCTGTTTCGGCCAGTGTAGGCCGATTTGGCCCATATGTTCGCTATGGCGATAAGTATGTCTCGATGAAGGAAGACGACCCGTACACCGTCGAATTGCCGCGCGCACTGGAGCTAATCGCCGAGAAGATCAAAGCGGATGCTGAACGATTGATTTTGGACTTCGAAGATCACGGGATCCAGGTACTGAACGGCCGCTACGGCCCGTACATAACGAACAAAGAAAAGAATGCTCGAGTCCCAAAAGATCGGGAACCCAAAACGCTGACCCTCGAAGAGTGCATAGAGTTGCTCGCAGCCGCACCTGTTCGCGGACGACGCGGCAAGAAAAAGACCGCCAAGAAAAAGGCTGCGAAGAAAAAGGCTGCGAAGAAAAAGGTCGCTAAAAAGAAAGCCGCCAAGAAGAAACCGGCAAAGAAAAAAGCAGCGAAGAAAAAGAAAAGCTAGGGACTGAATGACGACGCCTGCCGACAATGCTGCGGAGGTTTTACGCGGCGGCGGCATTATCGCCTATCCGACGGAAGGCGTATTCGGTCTCGGATGCCTGCCCAATGAGCTAGCAGCGGTGCTGCGTATCCTGGATATTAAGCAACGCGATCCGTCCAAGGGCCTCATCCTGATTGCCGCCAATCCATCGCAGCTCCATGAATGGATCGATCTGCCGGATAATGCCTGCCTGCCCGATCCCGACCCAAACAATCCAGTCACATGGATCGTTCCCGCTACGCAGCAAGTTACTGCCGCTGTACGCGGTGACAATGCTGGTATTGCGGTTCGAATTACAACAAACCCCGTCGCGCAGGCAATCTGTCTCTCCGCTCAGTCGCCCATAGTATCGACCAGCGCCAATCTCAGCGGACAAGCCGTAGCAGAAGACCAGGCCAGCCTTCGCCGCCAGTTCGCCGCTCTAGTAGACTACGTAGTGCCCGGTGACTGCGGTCCATCTTTGGGGCCATCAGAAATCCGCATTCTGGCGACCGGGGAAGTATTGCGGCCCCGTTAATTAAGAGCACGAGAGTTTGAGCGATATCGATCAGGTAAAGACCTACTTGCAAGGATTGCAGAATCACATCTGTGCCGAGCTTGAGAAGCTGGACGGCAGGGCGACATTCGCCAGGGACAGCTGGAAGCGCACCGGTGGTGGCGGTGGCGAAAGTCGCGTGTTGTCCGATGGCGCAGTCTTCGAGCAGGCCGGCGTTGGCTTCTCACACGTCTTCGGTGATCAGATGCCACCATCGGCGACCAGGCATCGACCTGAGCTCGCAGGCAAAAAGTTTCAGGCGGTCGGCGTGTCACTGGTACTGCACCCGCGTAACCCGTACATACCAACCACACATGCGAATTTTCGTTTCTTCACCGCCGGTGAGAAAAGCCCCATCTGGTGGTTCGGCGGCGGTTTTGATCTGACGCCGTATTACCCGTTCCGCGAAGACGTCGTGCACTGGCATCAGAGGGCGAAGGCCTCCTGTGACCCCTTCGGTGAGGAGCTGTATCCGCGCTACAAGGCATGGTGCGATGACTATTTCTATCTAAAGCATCGCGACGAAACACGCGGTGTTGGCGGACTGTTCTTCGATGACCTCAACGAACCTGGCTTTGAGAAGAGCTTCGCGTTCCTGCGATCCGTGGGCGATAACTTTCTCGCGGCGTATGAACCCATCGTTGCGCGCCGCAAAGATCATCCCTACGGCGATCGACAGCGCGACTTTCAACTGTACCGCCGAGGACGATACGTCGAATTCAATCTCATTTATGACCGCGGCACACTGTTTGGTCTGCAATCGGGTGGCCGAACTGAATCAATCCTGATGTCGCTGCCGCCGCAGGTGCGCTGGCAATATGCCTGGGAGCCCGAAGCAGGCTCGCCCGAAGAAGAGTTATACCGTGATTACCTGCAGCCTCACGACTGGCTTGGAGATACCGAGTGACTGATCAATTCCGTCCCCGCACGGCAATGCCCTCGAATTCAAGAGTTTTGCAGATTAGACGCAACTTTTTTCAAATTAACGGCATCTTAAGTAGGACATATGGACACACTTCGTCAGCAATATCGTTCAGGGGACAACTCATGACAATCCGAACCCGAGGCAGAATCCTGTTCTGTCGGGCGGCGCTGGCTCTGCTGGTTGCCGCTCCCATGACGGCAATAGCAAGGGAAGAATACCAAACGGACGTAGACCACCACGGGCCCGCGATTGCCATTGACCGCCCCGCTGCAGCCTGGCCGCGCCACTCGGGGCGGTTTCTCCAGGAAGCCTGGGTGAAAATGAGCTACGTCGTCACACCTGATGGTCGCGCGATCGACCCGATAATTATTAATTCCAGCGGTGGCATTAATTTCGAAAACGAAGTGCGTAAGGTGTCAGAAAGCTGGCGCTTTAAGCCCTCTGTTACCGGTATGGAACTCCCTTACAATCTGGTAAACACGCGTTTTACGCTTCGCGGCCAGGGCAAAGGCACGACGAGAAAGTTTGCACGATACGCTCAACACATCATGAAAAACCTTCATAACGGTGACGTCGAGGCTGCGCGAAAAGATGCTGATGAAGCCCTCAGGATCGGCGGCTGGAACCTCTATGAATCGACAATATTGTGGCTGATGGTCGGCAGGGTGGAAGGCGCCGAAGGTGACGACGTGGGCAAACTCGAAATGTACCGGCGTGGACTCGCTGTCAGTAATGAGCGCTCGTTACGGCGCAACGCTCGGATTGACCTGCTTGCGGATATTTTCGAGCTGGAAGCCAGCTTCGGTCAGTACTCGGCCGCAATGCAGACACTGGCAGCGCTAAAGGAAGTCCGCGGCAGCAAAGATGCGGTTGAGCTGCTTAAAGCGCGCGCTGAGGAAATCACGACAATGCTGGAAAACGATCCAGTGCTCGTCGCCAACGCAGTAGTGGTGAATCCCTGCGATTGCGACGCCGGCAAAGCGCTCTGGGACTATGTCCCGGTACGTCGAACATTCTCTTTTGCCAACCTCAATGGTAACGTCGAACGCTTTGAAGCTCGCTGCGAGCTCCAGCGCTTGAGCGGTGCCGTTGAAACCGATCAACAATGGACTCTCGAAGCGGACTGGGGTTTCTGCCAGATCTTTGTATTTGGCGATGATGGCGCGACATTCGATTTTCTCGAACACTCGCCAGGCGCCGAAGACAGCGACGCAGTAGACGAAACAACGGTTGCGAGGAATCATGTCCTGGATAGAAGAAGTAGAAGTCAGTGAGGCTGAGGGAAGGCTAGCCGAAACCTATGCGGCGCTGGTCAAACAGCGCGGAAAAGTCTCAAACATACTCAAGGTTCACAGCCTTAATCCGGACGCGATGGGCAACCATCTCGATCTGTACATGACGATCATGTTCGGCAAGTCCGGCCTCAGCCGGGCCGAACGCGAAGCCATCGCTGTGGTCGTATCCGCGAGTAACGACTGCGATTACTGTGTTAATCATCACGCGGAAGCATTGCGCCGCTACATCAAAGATGAAGAGATCGTCAATCTGCTGATGTCGGCAGACGGTCTGGAAACGCTCGAGCCCCGGCTTAGCAATATCGTCCGCCACGCCGAGAAGCTAACAACGGCACCCGGCGCAATGACCGAAAGTGATCTGGGCGAACTTCGCTCAGAAGGCCTCTCCGACAGCGACATTCTCGACATCACCCTGATCGTCGGCTACTTCAATTTCGTCAATCGTATCGCCCTGGGACTGGGCGTTGAATTTAGCGGCGACGAAATGAGCGGCTACAGCAACGATTAACACCGATATAATGCTAATCGGAATTGACAGCTGAATTGACGTGAAACTGAACCGCGCACTTCTCATTTTTTGTCTGCTACTGACTTCGGTCAATGTTGGCGCACAACAGGAATCCGCCCTTAAGAGCCTGGAAAACGCCCATCTGAGTAGCGCAGAAGACCCAGCGACCAGCAAAGTTTATATCGTTCAACTGCGCGCGCCATCGGCCGCAGAGCATCATGCGTCGCTGACCAAATCATATGCTGCGGCAACGGCAAATAGCGGTACGCCCCGGCCGCGGTTTAATAAGAACAGCGCCAGCATTCAAACCTACATGGCGGAGCTCGACAACGAGCAGCAGCGCGTACTGAGTATGGCTGGCAGTGATGCGCGCCAAATATACAGCTACAAGTATGGCCTCAACGGCTTCGCTGCGCGTATGCGGGTTACAGAAGCAGAGAAACTCGCGGACCTGGATGAGGTTCTCAACGTCTGGGAAGACGAGGTTCGACCGCTCGCCACCCGCCACAGCGCAGGTTTTCTTGAGCTGTTTGACAGTATCAACGGATTACGCACAGCGCATGCGCTTGATGGCGAGGGCATCATCATCGGTGTTATCGATAGCGGTATCGCACCGGATCATCCTGCGTTACAGGACACGCGACTGGCGAATCGGCCACGCGCTTGTCGAAGTAGCTGGGGAGAAACCACGATGCTGGGTAAGTGGCTATGTCGTCGATACGACAAGCTGCCCGACGTCCTGAATTTCGAGGCTGCCGAGAACTGGAGCGGTGAATGCGAGGTCGGTGAGCGCTTCGATGCATCCAACTGCAATAACAAACTGATTGGCGCACGCTGGTTCATCGATGGTGCCGAAGACACCGGGCCTATCGATAAGAACGAAATTCGTTCGCCGCGAGATGCCGATGGCCACGGCACGCATACCGCAACCACGGCCGCCGGCAACAGTACCAGTGCATCGATTTTCGGCACGCTGATTGGGGACGTCGAGGGCATGGCGCCGAGAGCGCGTGTTGCGGTTTACAAGGCATGCTGGCTAAGGCCATTCCAGACGCGTGCCAGCTGCAACACGTCGGACCTGGCTCGCGCGATCGACGCCGCGGTCGCTGATGGCGTAGACATCATCAACTATTCTATCGGCAATTCGTTGCGGGAAATTACCGCACCCGATGACATCGCTCTCATGGCCGCGACCAAGGCCGGCGTTGTGGCTATCGTTGCAGCGGGAAACGAAGGTCCAAACCTTGCCACAATTGGCTCCCCGGCGGGCGCTCCCTGGGTGATCACTGCCGCAGCGTCCAGCCGCAGCGGTGACTCATCGGTCGAAGCTTTTGAGGTGTCAGCACCTGCATCTATAGCTGGCAGGTACGCCAGTAAGGAGGCGTTATTCTCGCCCGCGTTGTCAGACCGAGGTCCGATTGAAGGAGCGCTGGTGCTCGTCGACGACGATGATGACACACTGCCATCCGGGTCTCCCGGCATCTTGTCCGACGGCTGCCAGCCGCTGATAAACGGTGCCGATGTTTCCGGCAACATCGCGCTGATGCAAAGGTCGGGCTGCCTGTTCACCGACATGGTAAAAAACGCGGAAGATGCTGGAGCGATCGCCGTTCTTGTTTACAACATCGCCGGCGATCCTATTGTCATGTTTGGTGACAGTGGGCTCGTGGACATTCCTGCATTGATGATTGGTCAGGCAGACGCCAACCTGATACTGGCCGAGATGGATGCAGGTAGTGAAGTTTCCGTGATCCTCCAGAAGAGCTTCCTGCTGACCTCCACCGACAACGGCAACATCATGGCCAGTTTTTCTGCTCGTGGCCCGGGTCCTGTTGCGGATATTCTAAAACCTGACGTGACAGCACCAGGCGTCAATATCATCGCGGGTTTTACGCCAGAACCGGCAAATGCGACTCCCGGCGAGAACTTCGCTTATTTGAGTGGCACCTCCATGTCGACGCCGCACGTCGCTGGTGTCGCCGCGCTGCTGCGTCAGGCGCATCCCGACTGGTCGCCTGCGGCTATACGATCTGCGCTTATTACCAGCGCACGGCAGAATTTGCAGCTGCCAGACGGCGCTGCTGCTGCTAATCCGTTCGACTATGGCGGCGGACACATTGTGCCCAACGACGCGCTGCAGCCCGGTCTCGTATATGACGTCAGCGATGATGAATATGACGCTTTCGCTTGTGGCGTAGCGTCGCCGGCGGTGACGCCGGCACTTTGTGCCGACCTTGCGGCTGCAGGACATTCATTTTTCGCCAGAGACCTGAACCAACCGGCAATATCCATCTCGCGTCTCGCGAGTCAGGAGACGGTGACACGCAGGGTGACCAACGTCAGCGATGAAGCAGAGTCCTATAACATCGAAATCGCGCCGCCGCCGGGGATGAATGTAAGCGTCGTGCCACCAACCATCAGCCTCGGCCCGGGCGAATCGACGAGCTTTGATGTCACACTCGCATACGAATCCGGACCGTTGGATTTGTGGAGATTCGGCTCGATAACGTGGATTGGTGACGACCATGACGTGCGCAGCACTCTGGCCGTGAAACCTGCGTCAATTACAGCACCGAGTGAAATCACCTCTTTCGGCGGCACAGGAAGTGAAACTTTTTCCATTGAATTTGGCTACAACGGCAGCTACACCCCCGGTGTACACGGCCTGAACCTGCCACTCATTCAAAGCCGCTTTGTGGACAACGACCCAACCAAGACCTTCACCCGTCGAACCAGCAACGGCGTGACTGAACATGCCCTAATCGTGCCGCAAGATCAGCTATTCCTGCGCTTCTCACTATTCGATGCGTTAACCGATGGCAACGACGATCTCGACATGTACGTCTATTACTGCGGCCTCGATGGCAGTGCATGCAGCAGAATCGGCGAAAGTGGTGGCCCCACGTCGGAAGAACAGTTCAGCCTGTATCGGCCAGCGCCGGGCGTATATGGCGTTTATATCCATGGCTTTGAGACAGATGAGCTTAGCGGTGGACCAGGCGCCAATTACCAGTTGCTCGCGTGGTCGATCGGAATTGTCGACGACAAGGGCAACATGAGTGCGTCGGGGCCGGCATTTGTCGGGGCCGGCACCACAGGCGATGTCACCATCAACTGGAGCAGACTGGGCCCCAACACCATCTACCTTGGCGGCATTTCACACAACACGCCACAAGGGCTGTCCGAATTAACGATAGTAACGATTGGCAACTGAACTCGAGTACCAGAGCTCAATCAGGCCAATAACAATCACAGCCGACGGTACGTAATAAGCGCTGCTACCCCACACCGCAACCACGTCCCTGAGGACAAAAGCGTCGAAATCCTGCACAAGAATGCCAATAAAAGAAAGCGCGAACAGTGGAAACGCCCAGGACTTTCTTAGCAAAAGAGCGATCGACGCGAGCACACCAGCGTTCACCGCTATCGCGTATCCTGCGTTCGCCCAGACAGGTGTTGCGTCCATGAAGGCAGCTATTTCCGCGCCCATGCTGGCCATCATCTCGGGCGTCAGTGTCATTTGCTGGTAGTAGAACATCAGTCCGATCAGGTTCCAGACCAAAAATACGCCAGCGATAATATTGTAGGAAGTCGGCGGCTTGCCACTCAATTCATCAGACATCGTTCGCCCCTGCTATTCATATTGGTGAGAGGCGTCTGATAATCCAACGGACCGAGGTCGATTGCAAGTAGCGTCAGGATTTCTTCCTGGCCAAAGCTTTGCAAGGTTTGTATCGAAAACAACCAGTTACATGGTCATTAACCATTCCGGTTGCCTGCATATGCGCATAGATTATCGTGCTGCCGACGAACTTGAAACCACGCTTTTTCAGGTCCTTGGACAGTGCGTCAGACTCCGGTGATGTGGCGGGAATGTCACCGTCTTTCTTGAAGCTCGTCTGTATTGGTTTGCCGCCGACGAATCCCCAGATGTACTCGCAAAACGTACCGAATTCTTTTTGCACTTTAAGAAATGCTTTCGCATTAGTGACAGCAGAATTCACTTTCAACCGATTTCTGACAATCGACGGATCACCCAGCAGCTTTGCCACGCGCTTGTCTGTAAATCGTGCGACCTTTACAGGATCAAAATCGGCGAATGCCTTGCGGTAGCCATCGCGCTTATTAAGAATCGTTGACCAGCTAAGACCCGCCTGCGCGCCCTCAAGAATGAGGAACTCGAACTGCACCTGATCGTCCCAGACCGGCACACCCCAATCGTTATCGTGGTACTCGATGTAGTTAAGGCTGACGCCTTCCGCCCACTTGCAGCGTGTTACTGCTTTTGCCATTGGTCATTCTTCTTTGTATTCGGACGCTAAATGTAGCAATACCGACTGGTAAACTCAGCACCCATTTGTCGCTTATGCATAAAAAAAGCCCGCGCTATTGCGCGGGCTCTCTTTCTAGCCAGGTGTGGCGTTCTTAGATAGAACCACCGCAAGAACCTTCACCACAGCTACCTTCGGCATCTTTCTCGCCGTCGTCGGCTTTGTCACCGCCGCAAGAACCTTCGCCGCAGCTACCTTCGCCTTCTTTATCGCCAGCTTCGCCGCAGCTACCTTCGCCTTCTTTATCGCCAGCTTCGCCGCAGCTTCCTTCACCCTCTTTCTCGCCGCAACTACCTTCGCCGTCTTTCTCGCCGCAACTGCCTTCAGCGTCTTTCTCGCCACAGCTTCCTTCAGCGTCTTTGTCACCGCCGCAAGAGCCTTCACCCTCGCCCAGCATGTAACCAACGGTCAGGTTTGACATCTCAAACGGGCTGTCGACGGAATCTGCATTTACAGTACCACTGATAGCGAACGTTCCGGCCAGCGCTATTCCTACAGCCAAAGCTACAGGCTTAATTACTTTTTTCTCTGACATTTTTTTCTCTCCTACGGGTTTTGCCCAAGACCGGGCGCTCATTTCCAGAAAACGGGAGCTCAAGTGCTTGTACTCCACGTCACTGAATCCACAACATTCTTCTTTATACGTTCCAACTGCTCTTCGCGATTACCAATAATCGCAATACTGCCATCGCCTACCGGCAAAATAACGCCCTGAATATTGACGCCATCCAGCGACTTAGCTGCCGAAACCTTTTCCTCCGGCATCAACAGAATAGTTACCGGGCCATACTCCCCCTGGATAACCAGGTGAGGGATTAACTTACCGTTGATAACGCAGCTTTGTGCATACGTGATCAGGCCGGCGTCACGATTCATCTCTGCAAGGTCGCCAGGAACGACTTCCGCCAGACGGCTATCCGATACCGGCGTACTGGTCACTCGAAGTGCTATTGGCTCGTGATCAACGTGCGCCAGCACTTGCTCTTCCAGGGTTCCTTCCGTCACGCCCATATCCGGTGCCCTGATACCGACAAAAACGGCCAGCAAAACAGTAGCGGCAAGCGCAAACCAAACCGGCTTCGTCATACTTCGGCGAGCGACCAGCGAAACGACTTTTTCTGTGTCAACTTCCGGCAACTCAGGCATCGTCAGTTCCGGCACATCAATGCCCATTGCCGCCGCGATCTTGTCGTTAAAAGCCAGCATCTCGCTGCGATAAGCCTGGCAGGAGGCGCAGCTGTCCACATGTCCCGATTCGTCCTCGAACCCGGGATCTGCTGTCAGCGCCTCTTTGTAATCGTTGCAATTCGTCATTTTACTCATCTGGCTCATGAGAACTCCTCACTCGCCGCCTCTTCCTTTAGCTTCAACCGGGCCCGGTGCAGGCGCGTTAATACCGCACCTTGTTTGAGCCCCATTAGCTCTGCGATCTCGTTTGTGCTGTAGCCCATCAGGACTTGCAGAACCAACGGTTCGCGATAATCATCCTCGAGCCTGTAAATCGCCTCTCTGAGGTCATCAAGCTCTTCAGTCGGTGCCTCAGCAAGCAGTGCTGACTGAGACGCCGTCAAATTGTCGATATCGACGGTCTCCAAACGACGGCGCTCAAAGTAACGAGCGTTTTCCCGTCGTACGATTGTCAGCAGCCATTGTTTAGCCGCCGCATCGTCGCGTAGTGCGTCCAGGGACTTCCAGGCCCGTAACAGCGCCTCCTGAACGACATCCTCCGCTATCGACTTATCCCGACTAAGCCAAGCGGCGTAACGGAACATGTCCATGTGATATACAGCTACGACCCGATCAAACTTTTGTCGCCTTTCGTGCGTAGCGTCGCTATTGTTCATACGAGATGACCCGCCCCTTATCGCTTTTATTACTGCTTTCGCCTAAATCCGCCCAAAACGGCAAAAATCTGTGATCCAGACACAAAAACCGGTGCTAAATATAGGGAAAATAAGAAATTCCCGGTATTATTATTGATTCTGTTTAGCTATGAGTGACTAGCTATGAGTCGATCGACCCTGGGACAGTTCCCCAAAATTCGCATGCGTCGCGGACGCCGTACTTCTGCGTTGCGCCGCCTTGCCGCGGAGACTGACCTTTCTGTTAATGACCTTATATACCCGGTTTTTGTGCTCGATGGCAAAGACAAGGTTGAGCCGGTGCCGTCTATGCCGGGCGTCAGCCGCAAAAGCATCGACAAATTGCTGCTTGAACTGACCGAGGTCCGCGACCTGGGTATTCCAGCTGTCGCGCTGTTTCCCGTCATCGATGCGGCTAAGAAATCGCTCGACGGCGCCGAATGCGCCAATCCGAACGGCCTGGTACAAAACACTGTCCGCGCCATCAGGAAAGAGCTGCCTGAGCTTGCCGTTATCACAGACGTTGCGCTGGATCCCTACACAACGCACGGTCAGGACGGCATCATCGATGATTCGGGCTACGTTCTCAATGACGAAACCGTTGCGATGCTGGTCAAACAGGCGCTGTCCCATGCCGCCGCTGGCGCCGACATGGTCGCGCCCTCCGACATGATGGATGGGCGTATCGGCGCGATTCGGACTGCTCTTGAGGATGAAGGGCATATCTACACATTGATCATGGCCTATGCCGCAAAGTTCGCTTCGGCGTTCTATGGCCCGTTTCGCGACGCTGTGGGTTCAACCGCCAATCTCGGCAGCGCTGACAAATCGACCTACCAGGTCGCGCCATCAAACAGCGATGAAGCGGTCAGGGAGGTTGGGCTTGATCTGGATGAGGGTGCAGACTTCGTCATGGTGAAACCCGCGATGCCCTATCTTGATGTCGTCAGGCGTGTGAAGGATGAATATCAGGTGCCAACTTTCGCGTACCAGGTCAGCGGTGAATATGCGATGCTCAAGGCCGCTGCAGCAAATGGCTGGCTCAATGAGCGCGACACGGTGCTCGAGTCACTACTCGGCATTAAGCGCGCAGGTGCCAACGGCATACTGACGTATTTCGCGATCGATGCTGCGCGATGGCTAACGGAGTAACGTGTGACGGATGATTCGACGGATGAAACCACGACAACTATAGATCGTTATGGCGTCATGGGGTATCCGGTATCCCACAGTCGCTCTCCGGTTATTCATCGACTGTTTGCTTTGCAAACCGGGCAAAATATTCAATACGAACTCCTGCAAGTATCGCCCGAAAAGCTCGAAACGGCCGTACGTCAATTCCAGCGTACCGGCGGTAAGGGCCTCAATATCACCGTTCCACACAAGTCCGAAGTTACAAGGCTTGTAGATCAGACGAGTGAGCGTGCCGCCACTGCTGGCGCCGTCAACACTTTATCGTTCAAGGGTGGCGAGATTTACGGCGACAACACCGATGGCATTGGACTGCTACGCGACCTTGCCGTGAATCTCGGCGTGGCGCTTGAGGACTCGAACATTCTTATTCTCGGTGCCGGTGGCGCAACTCGCGGCATCATCGGTCCGTTGCTGGAAATGCAGCCGGTATCAATCAGAATTGCAAACCGCAGCCTGGGCAAAGCGCAGGCGCTCGCCGATCACTTCTCCCAGTCAGGTCCGGTGACCGCGTGCCGCTTCAATGTCGTTCCGGTCTACGAGCCGTATGATCTGATCATCAATGCGACATCAGCGGGGCTCAAAGGCGAAGCGCCGCCGTACCCGGCCGCAGCCATCTCAGCGTCGACTTTTTGTTATGACCTGTCTTACGGCCTGAAACCGACACCGTTCAGCGTGTGGGCGCGCGAAGCCGGCGCCCAACAGTCCGTTATGGGGTGGGGCATGCTGGTTGAACAGGCGGCCGAGTCGTTTAACTTGTGGCGGGGCGTTCGACCTGAAACCAGGCCGGTCCTCAAACAGATGAGCATTACAGCCTAAGCCACGGCGTTACCGCATCGTTACAACTTCTTCCGCGTTCGTCGGATGAATGGCCACAGTATCGTCGAAATCTTTCTTCGTGGCACCCATACGCATTGCAACCGCGAATCCCTGCAGCATCTCATCGGCGCCCGGGCCGAAGACGTGGCAACCGACAACACGTTCGTCATCACCTGCTGTGATCAGCTTCATGACCGAACGTTGTTTGTCCTCACCCAGCGCGTAGAACATCGGTGTAAAGCCGGATGAGTAAACCTTAGCATCATCGCCATATTCCGCGCGCGCCTCATCCTCGGTCATGCCAACCGTGCCTATCGTTGGGTGGCTGAAAATGACTGTCGGGATCAACTGGTAGTCCAGGTGGCGGCCGTCCATACCACCATACAGGCGGTCCGCAAGCCGGCGGCCGGCCGCGATGGCGACAGGAGTCAGTGCGGCTCTACCGGTTACATCACCCAGCGCATAAATATTCTCGACGTTGGTGGCCTGCATGTCGTCCGTCGGCACGAAACCACGCCCGTCCATATTAACGCCCGCTTTGTCGGCGTCCAGCGCTGCCGTGTTAGGTGATCTTCCTATCGCCCAGATCAGTGTGTCGACCGGCCCAAACGCGCGACCATCTTCTGCTGTGAGCTTAAGACCATCAACCGTTTTGCGGACCGATGCCGGAACCACACCCGTATCGAGCGCAATGCCGCTTTTCTGCATCGTGTCCATGAGCTCACTGCTGAGCATCTTATCGAATTCGCGTAGTACGCCATCCTTACGCACTATGACTTGTGTTTCGCTGCCCAAGCCTGAAAAAATGCCCGCGAGCTCTACGGCGATGTAGCCACTGCCCGCAATCAAGACACGCCTGGGTTTTTCCTCCAGTTCAAAGAAACCATCTGACGTAATACCAAGCTCCGCCCCCGGAAGGTCGGGCACCATCGGCTGACCGCCAGTTGCGATGACGATGTGCTCCGCCTGGTATTCGCTGTCACCCACTATCACCGTATTAGCATCAACAAAACGCGCCGCGCCCGCGAGATATGTCACGCCACGTTTATCCAGATTATTGCTGTAAATGTCATTCAGTCTTGAGACATAAGCATCACGTCGCGCCTTCAGTGCGGCCCAGTCGTGCCCTTTGACGCTGATGTCATAGCCGTAATCTGCTGCATGGTGCAGCTCGTGCGCGTAGTGAGACGCATACCACATGACCTTCTTCGGGACACAGCCAACGTTGACGCAAGTGCCGCCTAACGGGCCATACTCGGCAACCGCCGCATTGACGCCATACTCCACCGCCCGCTGTGCGTGAGCAAGCCCACCGCTACCGCCGCCAATCACCAACAGATCAAATTTTTCTGACACCTTTTTCTCCGTAGTTTTCCCGACGCATACATAGGTCTGCGCCAGTAACGCTGTGCTAATATGCGGCGCTTGAAAAGGATATCAAGCGCTCTATGTCCAACCCTCTGCTCGACACATCATCGTTACCCCGGTTTGATAAAATCAACCCGGGCCATGTGTTGCCTGCAATTCAGCAACTTATAAGCAGTCATCGCGAGCAACTCAATACCTTGCTCGCGGAAAACCCTGATCCGAATTTCGAGTCCCTGGTCGTGCCCATCGAACTGATGGAACACGAGCTCGGTCGTGTCTGGTCACCGGTGACACACCTGCAAAGTGTACTCGGATCACACGATTGGCGGGAGGCCTTCAATCAAGCTCTGCCCTTACTGACCGAGCATGGCACCGAAATATCACAGAATGTTCGTCTGCAGCGCGCTTACGCTGGCGTTGGTGATTCACTCGCGGCTGATGCATGCGAATCACATCGCAGTGCCGTCGATCATGCACTACGTGATTTTCATCTTGCTGGCGTAGACCTGCCTGAAGCTGACAAGGATCGCTTCAAGGAAATCATGCAGGAACTTGCTGCGACTCAGGCCAGCTTCGAACACAAGGTGCAGGATGCGATGGACGCCTGGTCGCTGCACATTGAAAGCGCCGATAGCCTGGTCGGCGTCCCGCAACAGACGCTGGACAGAGCGGCTGACGACGCCGCCGAAAAACAACTCAGCGGCTGGCTGTTGCTACTTAGTTATCCAACCTATGACGCCATTATGACGCACGCTCATGATCGGCGGTTGCGCGAGAATATGTATCGCGCCTGGTCGACACGCGGCTCCGATCAGGGTGGCAGTCCGGAGTGGGACAACAGCGACAATATCGAGAAAATACTCGCACTTCGTCATGAGGCTGCGAATCTCGTTGGTTTCGATAATTACGCCGAGTACTCACTAGCCACGAAGATGGCGAACTCAAACGAAGAAGTACTCGATTTTCTACGTGAACTCGCTGCCCGCTCCCGTGAGGCGGCAGAACAGGAGCTCTCGGAGCTGCAAGAATTTGCCGGGATGGACCTTGCGCCCTGGGACATCACCTTCTGGCTCGAGAAATACAAACAGGCGAAGTTCTCTGTTTCCAACGAAGATCTGCGCCAGTACTTCCCGGCTAAGACAGTCATCAGCGGCTTGTTTTCGCTTGCCGCAAGACTGTATGACGTCAGCCTGGAGCACGCGCGTGACGTCGCGGTCTGGCATAAAGATGCTCGTTATTTCTCTGTTGGAAATTCCGACGGCAAGATCATCGGTGGTTTTTACACGGATATTTATGCACGCAATGGCAAGCGCAGCGGGGCGTGGATCGACGAATGCATTAGTCGGCAGCACCTAAACGGCAAGACCGAGTTGCCAGTCGGCTACCTGGTATGCAATTTTCCACCGCTGGATGACACCGGGCTTTCGCTGCTTACTCACGACGATGTCGTCACGTTGTTTCACGAATTCGGCCACATGTTGCATCACTTGTTGACGCGTATTGATATTCCCAGTGTTTCAGGTATCAACGGTGTTCCCTGGGATGCGGTGGAGCTGCCAAGTCAGTTCATGGAGAATTTTGCGTGGAGTTACGAGGTTCTCAGTGAGTGTTCCTCTCACGTCGAAACCGGCGAGCCCTTGCCACGAGAAATGTTCGACAAGCTTGAGCAAAGCCGAACTGCCGGGGCCGGCCTTGCTATGCTGCGTCAACTCGAACTGGGAATATTCGACTTTCGTCTGCATGCAGAATACCAACCGGACAACCCGGTTTCGGCACTGCAGATGCTTGACGATGTTCGAAACGAAGTTTCGCTGTTGCAGCATCCTGAATACAACCGGCTGCCACACGCGTTCTCGCATATTTTTGCAGGTGGCTATGCCGCTGGATACTACAGCTACAAATGGGCCGAGGTGCTCGCCGCTGATGCGTTCTCTGCCTTTAAGGAGGCGGGTATTTTTGACCTCGAAACGGCGCAGCGATTTCGCCATGAAATCCTCGAGGTGGGCGGTAGCCGCGACATCATGGATGCTTACATCGCGTTTCGTGGTCGCAAACCAACGATCGATGCGCTGCTGCGCCAGGATGGTATTCAAGCCGAATGAAAATCGCCACCTGGAACGTGAATTCGATGAACGTGCGTCAACCGCATGTTGTTGAGTGGCTCCAGGCCCACCAGCCCGACGTGCTGGTTTTGCAGGAAATAAAGCAAATCACCGAAAAGTTTCCGAGCGACGATTTGCAGGCCATCGGCTATCACTCCATTGCCAGCGGTCAGAAAACCTACAACGGCGTTGCCGTGATCAGCAAGACACCTGCGACCGATCCTGCATACGATTTCCCGGATCTCGACGACCCACAAAGACGTATTCTTGCAAGCACTGTCGGCGGCGTACGCATTGTTGATCTTTACATTCCAAACGGTTCGGAAGTCGGCTCGGATAAGTACGAATACAAACTTGGCTGGCTAGCCTCTTTGCGACGATTTCTGGAAGCAGAAATGAAAGCGTACGAAAAGCTTGTCGTTCTGGGCGATTTCAATATTGCGCCGGCGGATGAGGACGTACACGACCCGGAGAAATGGGGTGAAGCCATTCTTTGCAGCCCGAAAGAACGAAAGGCGCTGCGCGATCTGACTGATCTTGGCTTAACCGACGTCTTTCGGAAATTTGAACATCCCGAGAAAACGTTCAGTTGGTGGGACTATCGCGCAGCGGGTTTTCGCCGCAACGCCGGCTTAAGGATCGACCTTATTTTGACCACCGATGCGATGACGAAACACTGCACTTCCTGTTACGTCGACAAGGAACCACGAGCCTGGGAACGGCCATCCGACCACGCTCCCGTTGTCGCAGAATTTGATGTCTGATTACCCTCACGGCTCCTCGCCTGCATGTGACATATTCCGCAGAATCAACCTGTGAGGCAAGTAGCCGCGGTGTATGATGAAAACAAAAAAATACAGAGAGTCATGTCTCAGGATCGACGCAACGATTACGACGTAACCAACACCGTTCAGGTGAGCAACCCCGCCTCGGTGCGTAACGCTGTGCATGAATTATTTTCGGAAATATTTCCCGGCATGTCATACGACAAGCTGTGGCTCGCTTTTTACGATTTTGAGCGTTTATTCACCGGTCGTTATCCAGGTTATGCAGGCTGTGACACGACCTATCACGACATGCAACACACATTGGATATGACGCTCGCAGTCGCTCGCCTGATCGTTGGCTATGAGCGCAGTGTGGAGCCGCCGGATCGCCTTGGCGCCGCCCGTGCGCAGATGGCTGTTGTGACAGCACTGTTTCACGACTCCGGTTATATTCGCCACGAAGTCCGTGACAGTGAGTTTTCGAACGGCGCAGAATTTACGCTCTATCATGTCTCACGCAGTGCCGATTTCCTGCGTCGCTATCTGCCAGGTCTCGGTATGTCCCAGGACGTCGGCATAAGCAGCATGATTGTTCACTTTACGGGTTACGAACTCGATCTCGACGACATTGAGCTCGACGATCCGCGCGATATTATCTGCGGACATTTGATCGGTACGGCCGATTTGATCGCGCAAATGGCTGATCGGTGTTATCTGGAGAAGTGTCGAGACCGGCTATACCAGGAGTTCGTAGTTGGTGGTGTCGCGGTCGAGAATGCAAAGCCGGGCGAGTACATGGTGCGCTACAAGTCCGGCAAGGACCTCCTGAGGAAAACGCCCACGTTCTATCAGCAAGTAACGCGAGACCGCCTGCACTCCAAATTTAATCGTGTCTATCGCTACGCCGAAGTCCTGTACTCGGGGCAGAATCCCTACATCGACGCGATACGGCACAACATCATGCACCTCGTTCGAATTCTGGAAACGAACGACTGGTCGTTATTGCGCCGCGAACCGGATTATTTCCTCGGTATTGCGAACGCCGTTCAGGATATCGAGAAGTTGGTTGCGACACAGCTGGCCTCGTTAACCGGTATCGGCGTCAAGAGTGACGGTCCGTTACTGATGCCCGGTTGAACGCACCCGCGCTAGTCATTCCCCTGCTCTTCACGCCATAACCTCAGGGCCTGATATTCAGACCTGGATAGTCGCCGGTTTGCGTAAAAAGCAGCTAGTGCTGCCGCAACGGCAGCGTAAAACGCGTCAGCAAAAGTCAGCCGCTCGTCGAAATAAACTGGCCAGGTCATACTTGTCACCGCCCGCAATATATCCAGCGTCCCCGTACCGAATCCTTCTGCTGTCACCGACGCCGCGACAACAATATTGGCTATCAGTGAACCGCCAACAGCCATCACCGCAGCAATAAGCGGAAAGCGCCAGTCCGTACCTCTTCCCGCCAGCCGGGTGCTATGTCCCAGCAAGAACCCAAGCACGATGGTGAACCACGGAAACACACGATTCGTTAGCGCGGAGAGCGTAATCCAGAACATGCTGAAAATGATTATGACGATGAGCCCTGCGACAACGGTGTTACGAACTGACTGTGCGTTGACGAGTCGCCTGCCATCGGCGGACGTTACTTGTGTTGGCTTACCGCTACCGTGTTTCTTTCGCAGTCGCAGTGGATTCTGTACGTCAGTCATTCGCCTGCCACCAGCTATAAAGAAACTGCTGAGCGGCTCCCATTGGCGTCTGGTGCTCCTCGATCTCGTACGCGCGCATGCGGAAATCCGGCTCAAGTAGCTCCTTTAGCATTTCGACCGAGTAGCGCTGCACCTCCAGACCACTACAGCGCGTCGGTCCCTCTTCGCCAAAGGTGGCCAGTAAAAAGTGGCCTTGAGATTGAAGGGCTTTACGCAAGACGTCGAGATACCGCTCCCGATCAGCCGCGTCAGTCAGGAAGTGAAATACAGCGCGATCATGCCAAATGGCGTAGGACCGCGAAGGTTCAAATTCGATGACGTCAGATTCAATCCATTTCACCTGATTAGCGATGGCTCCGAGTCGAGCGCGGGCTTGTGTAAATGCACTGGAAGCAATATCAAGAACGCTTAAGTCCCGATAACCGGCATCGAGCAGATTATCGACAAGGGTCGATGCACCACCGCCCACATCCAGGATCGCAGCTTGTGGCAACACGCCGGTTGAGCGAATCAACTCCGATGACTTCGCTGCAACTGGTTGGTACCAGGAGACGTTTACCGATTCCTTGGTGGTGTAAACGTTTTCCCAGTGCGATTTTCGCGAAGTAGTCATAGGATCTCCCTTTATCATCTCAACCGTATTCCACATCTCGGCTCTGCGACTTGAGTCGGGGTCGCGAAGCGTCTGCTTTGATTCGATCTGCTTCAGGTAGTCGCCAGGGAATCTGTGCGTTCGAGCGCCGATCAGTACCAGTTCATGATACCAATCGTAAGGTAGCAGCGAGTCGTCAATGTGAGACTCCTCTGCAACATATGAAACACAGTCGCCAACCTCCGGAATGCTCAGTATGATTTCAGCATAGCCGAAACCGACACCCTCGATTCTGTCGAGAGTAAGCTTATCTTCGGTGCTGATTTCGTAGATCGCGCAATACACTCCGCCGCCACCAGCAAGAATGCTGCATTTCGCAGATTTGTCACCGCCCCGCTTGTGGAAACAGAGCGACCATCCCGGCAGCAATCCCGTGGTTATTAACTGCGCCGACGATAGCCGCTTGCCCAATCGAAGCGGATGCAGGTTAGAACCATATGCTGCGTAGCGCATCGTTATTGCGTAATGTTTGTCGTCAATGAAGTACAGCTCGGAAACAGGTCCTGATGCATGGCCAGTTCCTCAAGGACTCGCTGGTACTTTTCTCGAGCTTCTGGTGTTCTTGCAAAAAGCGAGCTCCCCATTTGGCTTTGAAGTTGATCATAACGAAACCACCAGAGCTGAATGGCTCCAACCACCCACTTGTTCTCGATCCTGGATAGCAACACCCCATCGTATCTGTCATTACGGTGCGCAAGCACCCAGACCTGACTGTCACACGCCGGCCCTTCCTCACATGGGCATTTATCAGTAACACCAGAGATGTTGGCTATTGCTCCCGGAAAGACCTCAAGAATAACCGCTTGTACTTCCCGGACCTCGTCGTCGGAGATGTTCTCGACACGTAGCGGCTCATCGAGGCGGCGTGGCCGAGTCGTGTGAATATAGCGACGCCTCTCATGCTCAGCCTTCCATGCCGACCAGTTCTTATCATCAGCAGATGCCGCAGTGAATGTAAGGCTGCCCGCGAGTGTGATCAGCGTCGCCATCGAAATTATGGCTCTCAAGGCAGGGTCAACATCCATCGATGGTCGTCACGCCTGCAACTTTGGCAATCGCCTCTGGGTCTCGATTCACATAGCGCTGCAGTAGATCGATCAACTTATCGTCGGGTCGAACGGCAAAGTAAACATGTATCAAGTATGCAAAAGTAGCTCCGACTGCCATACCGGTGAATGGGAACTCTCCCAATGACGGAAGCAACCCATACCCTTCTACTGCGACCAGCAACCCAACTGCCAGCACGAACGACAACCACGCGTCCCACTTGCGATGCTTGCGGCGAGTTGTTAGTTGAGAAATTAGTTTCGCTTCCTTGTCACTTAGTTTCATGGTGTTCCCGATGACGACGGTTACCGCCTAAGCTAACTTGAGCAACAGTATCTGGCGCACCCATTGCGAATGCAAGGAGCGCGCCCGACACCATTGCTGCACGTGCAATGCACCGATAGTCAGTTATTTGTCCCTGAAATAGTGGTCTCTTAACGAACCGTCGTAACGACCGGAGCGAAGGCAACACTGCTTAAAAACGCCTCCTGGAACCACAAGGGCACGGATCGTTTCTACCTAGTTTCTCGAGGAGCTCCTTCTCGCCACCAACCACACGGTGACCTCGCTTAACCTGAGTTTCGGAAGGGTAGCCTTTGCGGCGTTTACTGGTTGGCTCGAAACCAAAAGGAATTGTTGTTCTTCGATTTTCGCACGATGCGCCTCACAGTCGAAAGTTGCGTGGAGCGCGGATTCTACAACCGGAAATGATAATTGTCGATTGTCCAGGCTAACCGAGCTTCAGCTAGTGGCAAGAGCCAACATGCAAGTGCATCGCATCGTCAGGTGGCAATTGGGTCTTCGCAATCAGATCGCTTCATCGCTTCCACGCGGTACCATAGAACTCGAGCGCCTTTGATTTCGCCAACCAGGTAGATATCGGTTGGGCACAAACGATCTGATTCATGGACCGATTCGAGCAGCGCGATAAAGCCCGGGCCTTGCGCGGGAGTAGAATACTCAATGCTTTGCCGGGCGAGCCAATCTCGAAGCTCGGACTCCGATCCATGCATATGTACAAAGCGCCTAACATCAGCATTCCAATGTGACGCTCGCTCATCAATGTCGCCGCGCTCTGTTGGAGCAGCGCAGGACGCGAGCATGAATAGTGCTATTGCGCAGGTCCGAATCATTGCCGCATTACTCACTGTCGGACCATTCTTCAAACCTTGGGAGCGAATCCTGAATCTCGAACCAGCCCACCTTTGAACCGACAAACTCATGGTACGAAGGACGTATATCAGATCCTTCGGCGATCAGCCCGAGAGATACATAGACGAAACCGGGATAGTCTTTGTGCGTTGCAAAAACGGTGCTACCGCAAATCTGGCAAAACTGTGTAGTCAGATTATCTGTCACCTTATAAGAACTGAGATGGTCAGCGCCGCCCGTTAGCGTCAGATCAACATCCGAGACTTTGACATACGCGCCAAATGCCGATCCAGTTGTATGTTGGCATATCGAACAATGGCAAATGCTAACGTCTGTCGGTCTTGCTCCGAACTCGAAGCGAATCTTATTACAAAGACAGTTTCCTGTGGTCATCTTGCTGCGCATTGTCAGTTTCCTTTAGCCCCACGTGCCGCCTTTTGAGACTTGAGCAGCAAAGCGGTTTCTAATTGATTCAATCAGTTTTGTTTGCTCAGGTGAAAGTTGTTCGTTTGATGAAACGGCTGCCGTCATCATTTTGACGAGAGAGTCGGCTTGGTCAGGAGTAAAAAATCGTCACAAGACTGGTCAAGAACCCGATGATTATGTGCATGCAAGAATCTCCGCGGGAAACCTAACGTTTAAGCTAACTTGAAACTAGCGTACGGCGGCATTCTTGTGGATGCAAGAATGATGACGGAAACCAAGTTGCAAGTGCAGCGCATTGTCAGGCTGCACAGCAAGGAAGACTCGGGAAGTTATCCGCTGCTACCACGTGAGATCACCACCCAAGCTACTATTCCAATAGCAACCCCGAACGCCGGGCCGAGCGCTGCTCCGATAGCGACGTTGCCAAATGCGACGCCGACCGAGACGCCGAGAGCGGTTCCAACGCCGGCGCCTAACGCAATCGCGACGCCCAGTTTGTTGTCGGTATTTTCGTTTTCATCCATTCAGCCACCTCGCCACGTTGTATAGGTTCCTACCAATTCACATTTGGAACAATACTGACGCTCCGAAACGAAAGAGTATCCGCTGCTGCCGAAAGTCTAAGCTAACATGATCTCACTTTATGGCGCGAAGATTGCTACTTCAAACTTCGTGACAGAAGCCAAGATGCAAGTGCAGCGCATTGTAAGGCTGAGCCGCGCCTCATTGCCAACGCCGGTAGAGCCATTTTTTTGGCGCAACGTCCTTGAGAGATTCGGTATATACCGGTCTCACCAGATTTCCAAATAGAGTAAAAAACCAAGAACTGCCAATAGCCCAACGCTCGAAAAAGTAAGGAGTATTTTTTGAAACCAAGCCTCGTTTTTGATTATCTGCGGTATATCAAACGCAGAAAGAAACAGCATGCTAAGGCAACACATTATGCCCAGCGCGCCAAGGATGTGATAACCCTTTGTTACAAAGATAGTAAAATACCCAACAGAGGCTCCAAAACCTGCGGTCCACAAGCCACGAATCCACTTTGGTGCCGCCTCTACTTTCGAAGCACGGCGTTCTTGATCGGTATCAGGTTTCATCAGATGCTGCACGCTTGCTAAGCCGACCGTCAAGCACAATTAGCGCGACCCACCAAACGATCGTCGCCGGTCCCAAATCGATACTTCCCGCAGCGGCTGGCGGTGTCGGGAAGAACCACAAGTTAAGAACAAGCAAACTGGTAGCGGCCACTATGCCGTAAGCCCCGATAACGCGTCCAAATCCTTTGCTCCGAACCAGCGCTGATGAGACGAAGATGATACCGAGGGAATAGAAGATGTCAAAGGCGACATCAGCACCCAACTGAACCTGATTAGTGACTGCGAAGGACGCCTTTAGCGATGCCCGTGCCTCAGGCGCGGCCGTTGCATCGAGCAGTTGCTGGTATTCCGCGAATATGGCCTGCTGCATGGTAAGCATCAGAGTCAAGACAGCGAAGGCGATAACAAGGAAAGTCGTCCCCACGCGAAGTGTGGATGCGTCGAAGACACGCATGAGGTTATCGCTAAGCGCCAGCGTTCCGAACACTGCTACCGGGCCAATCGCAAACGCGAGCACCAGACTGAGACGCTCCGACAGCACAACCCAGCCAAGGGCGAAGTTCAAATAAGCGAGGAGAATCGATAGACCAACGACGCCGCCAAGAATTGAAACGAGTTTTCGCATACCGTAATTCCTATTCAGGGTTGTGCCAATGTAGCCTTTTCCTGGCAGACATTCGAAAGTGATGAAAAATCGGCTGCTGACCTCTAATCAATTCGCTTCGGTGGGCGCGTGCCATCAGTTTTGCAAAGAAAGTAATTGCCGGACCAAGTCGATACATGTGTCCGATATACAACATCCCCGACACTCAGAATCATAGTGGCGATCATGTTTCGGTCGATTATGAAATTCGCAACGTCGACGTTATCGCGATTAAGTCTTCCCGCCCACGAAAACGGACCATAAGAGCTCGCACTGCTCACAACCTCGGAGTGAATTCCAGAAAACACACCAAGTCTGTTTCCGATTACTGTCAGTTCTAATGAGGTTTCCGAAACATCAAACTCTCCGCTCTCGATTCTCTCGATCAACTTGACCAGCTTTGGGACATCAAAGCGAACCAAGTCGCAACAAAACGTTCCTGGGCGTCTAAGATAGCGCTCGAGCGTACGCACTGTGAGTTGCGCAGATGGCTAGCAGTACAATTGTCCGCCTGGCGTTTGACATCGTCGGTGCGCTCTAACGTTTAAGCTAACTTGAAACTAGCGTACGGCGGCATTCTTGCGGATGCAAGAATGATGACGGGTGTGGTTTGCAAGTACAGCGGATTGTTAGGCATCTCTCTCGCAAATCTTAATCTACGTTAATGCTTCAAAGTGCCTCAAGAGATCTAGAACATCTTGATCGTGCGGGCGCCTCTTAATGATTTTGTAATTTCCTGCAACACAATATTCCACGTATATGTGTCCGGTATCGATACCCCAAACGTCTAGCTCTGGTTTCATCTTCCAGACATAAGAGGCGGCGATAGACCTCTGGAATTGCGACCATTCCTCAATCGTCACCTTTCGTTCACTTCGTGTGAGCTGGTCTGGTGGCTGAAAGTCCGTGACAAAGATCGCCGGATTAGTACCAACAATTTCGACTCGTATAGAGTGGCGGTTGGACGATGCCAAATCTTGAAGTACGCGATACCTAACGGCGGATTTTGAGCAGTTCTCCCAGATTCGCGGCTCATCCAGCTGAGCAAGAAATTGGCTGTAGTATCGCCGGAAATCATCCGTCGATGCGGCTTCGTCGGCATGCACTCGAACGGCAAAGTGCGAGCCGAAAATCACGACTAACAAAAGGACGAGGAGTGGCTTCACGAGTCTCCTAACATCTAATCTAACTTGAAACCAGCGTACGTCACGATTCTTGCGGATACAATAACTGTGACGGGTGTGGTTTGCAGGCGCAGCGCATTGTTGGGCTGCAGTTGTCGAACTACCTGGATTTGAGGCAACCAAGGGGGGGAAATGTAGTTACGATCATGATGAAATCCGGCGGCTAAGCGGGCAGAACAAGAATTCCCATATATGGAGCCCTCACTGTTATGAGTAAAAGCGTGCTCAGACTCTTTTTTTCGGGGCTTCTCATTCTGGTCGCCGCGCCGGTCTCTTTTGGCGCCGACGATGATGAGCTCTCGGGTGTGCATCGCGGCGTTAGTGCCAAGCCAGTTACGCGAGTTGCTCCCCGCTATCCGCGTAGCGAACTGGGCCGCGGCCAACAAGGCTGGGTTCAGGTGAGCTACGTTATTTCAGCCGACGGCGAGATTGTCGATCCGGTTGTCGAGAATTCGAGCGGCTCTGACACATTCGAAAGGGAAGCACTTCGTACCGTGAAAAGGTGGTCGTACGAACCTGCAACCTGGGACGGGGTGCCGGTTCAGCAGTGCCACACCGAGGTGATGATCACTTTCGCAATTGATGGTGCCGGAACGAGTGTTACCAAGAAGTTCTACAATAGATATCGGAGAATAGGCAAGGCGATCGATAGTGGCGAATTGACGAAAGCGCAAGAGATGATTGATGATGTTGTTGATGACTTGAATCTCTCACTTTCGGAAATGGCCTGGTTGTGGGCGCAGCGCGCACGTCTCGCGGGACTGGCTGGCGACAAGGACGCTCAACTGCGCGCTTTGCGAGAAGCCACTCAAAACAACGGCCGTTGGGTCGACGAAAAGCTGTATCCGAATCTGTTGCTCGTTAGAACAGCATTGGAAATCGAGGACGGAAACTTTTCTGAGGCGCTTAGCAGTCATGACAAGCTGGTAAATGTGAATGAAGAGCATCCGCAGCTAGAGCAGTTGAAGCCCTTCGTCAATTCAATGCGCGATTTGATCGCGAGTGATACAGCGTTGTCAGTACCTGCTGCCATCGGGCAGGAAGCCGACTGCGTCGACTGTGCGACCAACTGGCATTACCATCCACTACGGCGAAAATTCAGTATTGCTGATGTTAATGGCAGTTTGAGAAACATCGAGTTTCGTTGCTCTTGGCAGCGTGTCGTCGATGAGGCACTAGAGGGCATCACCTGGGACCTCCCGGAGGACTGGGGAGACTGTTCCATCCTTGTTTTTGGCGAGCCCGGCACGACGTTCAATTTGCTGGAGTTGCCTCCTTCTCTATAGTGAGCGTTTAGGTGTTGCATCGACCGCTTGATGTCACAGCCAATAGCGGCCGCTCAACCGAACGAAATTTCGCTAGTCAGCCGCCGCTGCATATATCGCATCAACGTGATTGGCGAAATCAACATTAACAAGAGGTCGAGCCTCAGCCCACCATGAACGTGGAAATTCGCTTAAGAATTGTAACGAGTAAACGCTATCCCAATCACGCCAATGAGCCGCACTGAAATGCCCTTCACTGTGCCGGGAAAATGCAAGTTCCCACATAAGCATGTCCCGAAAAAGCTGATTCCACATTCGCACGTGTTCAATATCAGACAACTGCTCTTTGTTCTGATGTTTGACGTGCAGCTCAGCTACTGACGCATCGGTTACGAGCGTCGCAATGATTGCGTCTTGCCTCTCATAGACGAAATTATCGTTGGAAATGCGCATGGCTGCAGTATTTTGACTGACGCTGCGGACCACCAGAAGCAACGAAACCACCACCGTTATCACTCCCAAGATTTCCGCGACTGCTGCCCACTCCGTTAGTGTCATATTCACAAGATTGAATCCTTATTGAGTGAGAGGCCATACCAACAAGCGGACATAGAAAGCCCCGCCACGAGGGTGGGGCTTCCTGTTTTACGCTGTTGAGAATCAGTCGAGCGAACCAACCGGTATCATGATGTGTGCGTAGTCAGTGTCTCTCCACATGACGTACGGACCGCCGGAGGATGGATCATCAGTAATATCTTTCAGCGCTTCCTTCGGCACGATGACCATCAGGTGCGGACCCGTTTCTACGTAGTCATGAGCATGCACAGCATCCTCGTGATACGGATCGGAGTTGCTAACTCCAGAACCGGCGGGCTCGCCAAGCAACATGTATGAAATACCCACACCCGACGCTGTAAATGGAGCCTTTGCGCCCAACGCCGCCATCATTTCCCCCCAAACGGCGTCAATACAAATAGCGGCACCATCACCGGGCATCGTATCCGGCAAACAGGTCCATCCATTGCTTCCTTCCACCGCGACTTCGCCGTTGATCACTATCGTTGCGTTCGCACTAACAGCAGCTGGTGCAGCAGCACGCGCCTGTGCGATGAGTTTGTCAGTGTCACCGCCGGCAACAGCCGTGCCAGATCCAACTGCAATGACTGCGAGCGCAAATATAGATTTTGCAATGTAATTTTTATTCATTTTCGCTTTCTCCATAGACATTATTCGTGAACCTCAAACAGATCTAACTGAGACCGAATGTAACGGCCCCGTCGGCTGCCACGGCCCATGCACGGATGTTTGCATAGTAGTGGCGGATTTCCTTGTTTTCCTGACGAGCCGAACGTGCCGCTTCCGGGCTGATCTGTACGTCGCCCGTTTCGTCCGTGGCGCGACTCATTAGAAGCGCCTCACCTCCGTCCCAGTTCCAGCGATAGCGAAAACGTGTCTGACAAAACGGCAGTGCCGGCTGCTGCATCTCGGCGGGCTCCCAAATGTGGCCGCCGTCTGTGCTGATATCCACCCGCATGATCTTACCCCGTCCTGACCAGGCGAGACCCGAAATGACTAACTCGCCTGGTTGGGAGAGTACATTTGGATAGGCTGGGTAGAGGATGACTGACTTGGCTCCAAAGCGCGCGCTGAACGATCTGGCCACGCCCTCGGGAAGCGCACCGCTGTTGAACTCGATGCGGCTAAGCCACTTGACGTTTGGTGGGCCTGGGTGGCCTGCCAACAGCAGTCGTGCCGGGTAGCCTTGCTCAGGTCGCAACGCCTCGCCATTCTGGCCCCAGGCGATGAGGCTGTCGTTCCAGCGTTCATCCATAGGAATTGATTGGACCCAATCACCATCATGACCTTCCGCGCGAAACCATGTTACCTCGGCTTTCGGTTTGACGGCCTCAAGAAGAGACGAGAAAAATGTGCCGGTCCAGACACTGGTGCTAACCATCCCGTCAATCTCAGCTGGAGTAAGCTCCGGCAACATTCCTGCAAATGCTCGAATACCGTTGCCACTACATTCCAGGTAGCGAACCTTCGTTTGTTCCGGGAATTGTTTCAGGTCTTTCAGTGTCAACGTCATCGGTCGTTCTACCAAACCGTCGATGCGTAACGTGTATTTGTCGGGATCTATATTGGGTATGCCGCTGTTATGGCTTTCGTAGTGCAAATCTGACGGCGTGATAAAACCATTGAGGTCTTGCAGAGGTGTATTGGAAACCGACCCGGGCAGGAGATTTCCGACGAGCCTGCGCGGCGTTTCGAAGGGCGAGCGCTGACCGAGTTCGCTGACAATCCGTCGCTCATCGGTGGAATTCTTGACCGGCAAGGCCGACTCTTCGGCTCCTTCCGCCGACCTTTTCGCCATTACTGTACCCAGACTGGCGACCGCCGTCGTGAGTATCGTGCGGCGGGTAACTCCGCCGCCGCTCTTTGCCTTGCCAGCAATTTCTTTCTTGGTATCCTGACTCATGGGAGGCTTCCTCGATATTGCGTCGGTAAGTTGGACTCCCCCAGTATATATGACACTTCCGGGCTATGATTCGAGCTTTGGGCGGAAGCGATGAGTAGCCAACGTTATTCGACCGTGACGCTCTTAGCCAAATTCCTCGGCTGATCCACATCCGTGCCTTTCAATACCGCCACATGATACGCAAGTAGCTGCAATGGGATCGTGTACAGAATCGGCGCCTGGAAATCCTGAATCAGGGCCGGCATACGCATGGTGTGAATTCCCTGGCGATCACCAAACTGAACACGCGGATCAGCAAACACATACAGCTCACCACCACGTGCACGAACTTCCTGAAGATTGCTTTTTAGTTTTTCGAGCAGCTCGTCATCAGGTGCAACAGCGATTACTGGCATGTCCTCATCAACGAGTGCCAGCGGTCCGTGTTTTAGTTCACCAGCCGCATAGGCTTCGGCATGGATGTAGGATATTTCCTTCAGCTTTAGCGCGCCCTCCATAGCGACCGGATTTTGAACGCCGCGGCCGAGGAACAACGCGTGATGCTTGTCGGCAAAATGTACAGCTAACGCCTCGATAGACGAGTCCATCGCCAGCGCCTGTTCGATCAGGCCGGGTAGTTCTGCCAGCTGCGCGACCAGCGCACGTTCCTGTTTTTCTTCCAGACCAGAGCGCCGGGCCAGCGCAATGGTCAACAACGCTAGCGCCGTAAGCTGTGTTGTGAAAGCCTTCGTTGAAGCAACACCAATCTCTGGGCCCGCGTTCGTCATCATTGTCAGATCCGACTCGCGCATCATCGAGCTCTCGGGCGCATTGCAGATCGTCAGCGTTGAGACATAGCCCATCCCTTTCGCGGCCCGTAATGCGGCAAGCGTGTCGGCCGTCTCTCCCGACTGGCTAATGGTGACAAACAGCGTTCCGTCCGGAACCACCGGTGATCGGTAACGGTACTCGCTCGCGATCTCTACTGTGCACGGCAGCCGGCAAAGTTGCTCGATCCAGTATCTTGCAACGAGGCCTGCGTGATAGCTCGTCCCACAAGCCACCACATGAACGCCTTTTGTTGCGTCCAGTACGTCATTGGCTTTTGGTCCGAACGCCGCATCCAGGACCTTGCCGTTTGCTATGCGCTCGTTCAGTGTCCGAGCGACTGCTTGCGCCTGTTCGTGAATCTCTTTCTGCATGTAATGCCGATAGCTGCCGCGCTCCGCTGCATCTGCCGTGAGTTCACTTTCTTTCGTTGGGCGCTCGACGGCCGAGCCGCTTTCGTCCCAGACCGTTACCTTGGTACGTTCAACTTTGGCTACATCACCCTCATCGAGAAACATGAAATTTCGTGTCACCGGCAATAGCGCCGCAACATCCGAGGCAACAAAATTTTCGTCGATACCAAGACCAATAACAACCGGACAGCCCTGGCGCGCTAACACCAGCGTCTCCGGGTCATCGGCGCTCATTACGACCAGCGCATACGCGCCCTCAAGCTCTGCGACCGTAGCGGTGACTGCCGCCACCAGATCATCGGTGCTTTTGCGGTGATAGTGAATTCGGTGTGCAACTACTTCGGTGTCTGTGTCCGATGTGAACTCGTAACCCTTGCTCTTTAGGTCGCTACGCAGCTCCTCGTAGTTCTCGATGATGCCGTTGTGGACGATCGCAATATCGGCGCCCGAGGTATGCGGGTGTGCATTGGCCTCGTTGGGTATTCCGTGCGTCGCCCAACGCGTGTGTGAAATACCGGTAACGCCCTTTATCGGATTCTCATCCAACGCGTCCTGAAGCTCCTGCACCTTGCCGAGCCTGCGCAGACGGGTAATGCCCTTGTCGCTTTGCACAGCGACGCCCGCAGAATCATAGCCACGATACTCCAGTCGCCTTAGTCCTTCCATGAGAATGGGAACTACATTTCTTTCGGCAACAGCGCCAACGATTCCACACATCTATTTTGTTTCCTTCTTTACGGGTTTTGCCCAGTCTTCAATGCTCTTTTGCTTGCTGCGCTCCAGGGTCAGGCTGTCGTCTGGTGCTGTTCGCGTAATCGTCGAGCCGGCCCCGATCGTCGCGCCAGCTCCAATTTCTACCGGCGCTACCAGCTCAACACCGGAACCAATGAATGCGCCGTCACCTATTTTTGTCTTATGTTTGTTCGCACCATCGTAGTTGCACGTAATGGTTCCCGCACCGACGTTTACGCCGGCGCCTATTTCCGTGTCACCAATGTACGTCAGGTGATTTACTTTGCTGCCGTCAGCAACGGTGCTCTTCTTTATCTCGACAAAATTTCCGATTTTCACGTTGTCTGCGAGCACCGCACCAGGGCGCATTCTCGCAAACGGCCCGATCTCGCAGTTGGCTCCGGTCGTTGCGCCTTCCAGATGGCAGTTGCTGTGAACTAGTGTGTTCGCACCAAGCTTGCTGTCTCGGATCAGGTTATTGGATTCGATTTTTGTGCCGTCGCCCAGCTCAACGTTGCCTTCAAACACGGCGTTGATATCGATGAAAATATCTTTGCCACATTTCAACGTTCCGCGAATGTCGACGCGCGCGGGATCGGCAAATCCAACACCTTCCTGCATCAGCTCGTCAACCAGTCGCGCCTGCAGCGCACGCTCAGCTTCAGCCAGTTGTTTCTTGTCGTTGATACCCATTACCTCCACGCTGCTGTCAGCTTTGATTCCGTGCACTTTGACGCCGGCGGCGACTGCCAGAGCAATCACGTCGGTCAGATAATACTCGCCTTGCGAGTTGTTGTTGTCGAGGTTTGCTAACCAACTCTTAAGTTTCTCGCCCGGGCACAAGATGACCCCGGTGTTGATTTCACTGATACCGCATTGCTCTTCGTTCGCATCTTTCTGCTCGACAATACATTGCACGCTATCGTTTGCCCGAACGATGCGGCCGTAACCCGTCGGGTCATCCATGTCGACGGTTAGAACCGCCATCTCGCCTGTCGGTGTTTCTGCTAATAATCGCTCCAACGTCGCGGGCATAAGCAATGGCACGTCGCCGGCAAGAATCAGTACCCTGTTCTCTTCCGGGGTTTCCGGTATCGCCTGTTGCACCGCATGCCCGGTGCCTAACTGCTCGGCCTGCAGCGCCCAACGGATGTTCGTCTCGGGAAGCTGTGCTTGCACCGCCTCGCCACCGTGGCCATAAACCACGCAGACATCATCTGCCGCCAATGCTCTTGAGCACGCCAGAACGTGCGCCAGCAGAGGCTTTCCAGCCAGCGGCTGCAAGACTTTCGGCAGGTCTGAACGCATTCGCGTCCCCTGTCCGGCAGCCAGAATAATGATGCTCAGGCCCAAGCAAATCACTCCTTAAATCGTAGCCTGCGAATCATACAGGATGTTCGGGATTGCGAACTTGCTTCAGGTCTCGTTAATTATGGTGACGTATGCTGCAACTATGCGGTTTGTGAGCCTCTTATTGCTTTTCCCCCTTGTCGCCGGCGGCAGCGAAATCTACACCCGTGACGGGGTTACGGACGGCGACACCTTCTACCTCGCACCGAGCGCTTTCAGTAACGATGACCCGGCCTTCCAGAGCTGGGTGACCTACAGCCTGATGAAAAGCACCTGCCAGCTAAAGATTGGCGGCGAAAACCCGGCCCGGGCGAGCAGTTTTGAGTGTGAATTCACGGCGAGAAGCCATCTTGTTAATGCCTGGCAAGAGAAACGCCAACAAAATCAGGAAATTACGGATGATTACCTGGACGCTTTGAGCGAGGTTCAGGAGGCCGGTTTCCTCGGCGAATACACCGTCCGCTTCTTCAGCAAGAAGCATTGGCAGCTACCAGCGGGCCTGCGGATTGATGAGTTCCAGGCTTGGCGAAAGACGAATCTTCGTCGTCACCGACCGCAAACGCGAATTATCGGTTCCTGGAATTACAATAGATCACCGTAGGAGCGGCCCAAGGCCGCGAAGCGAAGCGGCAGCCGTTAGGCTGCAACAAAGTCGAGCCCCATATCGCGGCCTTGGGCCGCTCCTACGGTTGCTTTAGCGTCTGCCTTTGAGCTTCTGCGCTGCGCGATAGCGGGCTCGGGCTTCGGCGAGTTCGGCCTGGGCGCGGGCAATATCGGTTTCTTCCGATGCTCCCTTGAGTGCTTCTTCCGCGTGTTGCTGTGACGCGAGTGCGGCGGCTTCATCAAGCTGGTCACCGCGCAAGGCGGTGTCGGCGAGAACTGTCACGATATGCGGCTGCACTTCCAGCAATCCGCCCGTGATGTAGAAGCTCTCTTCTTTACCTTCTTCGTCCTGTACGCGAACCTCGCCCGGAGACAACGGTGTCAGCATCGGCGCGTGACGCGGTGCGATACCAACCTCGCCCATCTTGGCGGGTGCGAAGACCATTGAGGCCGTGCCTGAATGGATTTCGCCTTCTGCAGAAACTATATCGACTTGTATTGTGGCCATGTTTGATTCGCGGCCTTGGGCCGCTCCTACAGTTAGTTTACTGGAAGTTTTTTGCGTTCTCGACTGCTTCTTCGATCGTACCGACCATGTAAAAGGCCTGCTCGGGAATGTGGTCGTAGTCGCCGTTAACAATGCCGTTAAAGCCGCGAATTGTTTCCGCGAGTGAAACGTATTTTCCGGGTGAGTTCGTGAAGACCTCGGCTACGAAGAACGGCTGTGACAGGAACTTCTGAATCTTGCGAGCGCGGTTAACGATGAGCTTGTCTTCTTCAGAAAGCTCATCCATACCCAGGATCGCGATGATGTCCTGCAATTCTTTGTAGCGCTGCAATACGGCCTGCGCGCCACGTGCACAATCGTAATGTTCCTGACCAATAACAAGCGGATCAAGAATTCGTGAGCTTGAATCGAGCGGGTCAACAGCCGGGTAGATACCGAGCTCAGCAATGTTACGAGACAATACGAGTGTTGCGTCGAGGTGAGCAAAGGTTGTTGCCGGCGACGGATCGGTCAAGTCATCCGCTGGTACGTATACGGCCTGGAATGATGTGATAGAACCGGTCTTCGTTGAAGCGATGCGCTCCTGCAAAATACCCATTTCCTCAGCCAGTGTTGGCTGGTAGCCCACCGCTGATGGCATACGACCGAGCAGTGCTGATACTTCGGTTCCGGCCAGTGTGTAACGGTAGATGTTGTCGATGAACATCAAAACGTCGCGACCTTCGTCGCGGAATGCTTCGGCCATCGTCAAGCCGGTCAGCGCTACGCGAAGACGGTTGCCCGGAGGCTCGTTCATCTGACCGTAGACTAATGAGACTTTGTCGATAACGCCTGAGTCAGTCATCTCGTGAAAAAAGTCATTCCCTTCACGCGTACGCTCACCGACACCAGCAAATACTGAGTAGCCGCCGTGCTCTTTAGCGATGTTGTTGATGAGCTCCATCAGCGTGACCGTCTTGCCTACGCCAGCACCACCGAAGAGGCCGACTTTACCGCCCTTCGAGATTGGCATAATCAAATCGACAACCTTGATGCCTGTTTCCAGGAGCTCGGTTGTCGCTGCCTGCTCTTCATACGAAGGCGGCGCACGGTGAATCGGCATACGAATTTCTTCGCCAATATCGCCAGCGTTGTCGATAGGCGTACCCAACACGTCCATTATGCGGCCGAGCGTTTTTTCGCCAACCGGAACCGTGATCGGACTGCCGGTATCGGTGACAGACATGCCACGCTTCAGGCCTTCCGATGAACCCATTGCAATCGTGCGAACGATGCCGTCGCCCAGCTGTTGCTGAACTTCGAGTGTGATCTTCGCATCATCGATCATCAACGCGTCATAAATTTTGGGGATTTGACCCGCTGGGAACTCAACGTCCACAACAGCGCCAATTACCTGCACAGTAGTTCCGGTGCTCATACTCTTTCCCTATCCGTGTCGGCGAATCCGCCGACTCAAGTTACGTAAATTCTGTCTAACCGCTAACGGCGGCTGCGCCACCGACAATTTCTGAAATTTCTTGTGTGATCGCCGCTTGTCGTGCCTTGTTGTACTGAAGCTGCAATCCGTCAATGATGTCGCCGGCGTTATCCGTTGCCGACTTCATCGCCATCATCTTCGCTGCCATTTCGCAGGCGAAGTTTTCAACTGCACCACGATATACCTGCGATTCGATGTAACGCATCAATACGTCATCAAGCAATTCGCCGGCATCGGGCTCGTAAATGTAATCCCAGTGCGCCTGCAGATCTTTGTCGTCTTTGCCTACACCGCTGGCGGGCAACAGCTGCGTCACCTCCGGCGATTGCGTCATCGAATTAACGAATTCGTTGTGCACGAGATACAGTCGATCGATCTTTCCTTCGCTGTACGAGTCGAGCATGATCTTGATCGAACCGATCAGGTCATTAACGTTCGGTTTGTCGCCGAGGTGCGTTGCTGTACCGACCACGCTGCCGCCCATGCGCCGGAAGAAAGCGACGGCCTTCGCACCGATTAGCGCCAGGTCAACCTCAACCTTTTCATCCTGCCGATCCGCGATCTCGCCGATCATGCGCTTGAACAGGTTGGCGTTGAGGCCACCACAAAGACCACGGTCTGTCGAAATCACGATGTAGCCAACCCGCTTGACCTCGCGCTCCGTCAAATACGGATGCTTGTAGTCCGGATTGGCGTGCGCCAGGTGCCCGACCACACGACGAATACGCTCTGCATAGGGGCGTGACGCCTCCATCTGCTTCTGCGCTTTGCGGATCTTGCTCGCTGCGACTTTTTCCATCGCACTCGTGATCTTCTGCATGTTCTTTACAGAAGCGATCTTCGAGCGTATTTCTTTTTCGCCTGCCATTTCTTTCCTATTTGTTGTCGCGGCCTAAGGGCCGCTCCTACAATTTCCGGAACCCGTACGAGCGGCCCTTAGGCCGCGATTCCTTTAGTAAGCGCCTTTCTCTGCAAAGGCTTCGCAGATGCCCTTCAGCGTAGCCGCTACGTCATCGTTGTAATCACCAGATGCGTTGATCGCATCAAGATCCGCCTGATTGTTCGCACGAGCGAAGTCATGCAGTGCCGCTTCGTAATCAACAACCTTGTTTACAGGTGCCGAATCAATGAAGCCTTCGTTAACCGCAAACAATGACAACCCCATCTCGGCAACCGACAACGGCGAGTACTGCTTCTGCTTCATGAGTTCGGTCGCACGCTCACCACGTTCGAGCTGCGCTCGCGTTGCTGCATCAAGGTCAGATGCAAACTGTGCGAACGCCGCCAGCTCACGATATTGAGCCAGCGCGAGTCGAATACCACCACCGAGTTTCTTAATGATCTTCGTCTGTGCCGCGCCACCTACACGAGATACCGAGAGACCGGCGTTAATAGCCGGACGGATACCCGCGTTGAAGAGATCGGACTCAAGGAAGATCTGGCCATCGGTAATCGAAATTACGTTGGTTGGTATGAATGCGGACACATCACCACCCTGCGTCTCAATGATCGGCAGTGCTGTGAGGGAACCGGTCTTGCCCTTCACCTTGCCGTCGGTAATCGACTCGATGTATTCGGCGTTGACGCGCGATGCACGCTCGAGCAAACGGGAGTGCAGGTAGAAAACGTCACCGGGGTATGCTTCACGGCCCGGCGGACGACGCAGCAGCAATGATACCTGGCGATAAGCCCAGGCCTGCTTCGTCAAATCATCAAATACGATCAGTGCGTCTTCGCCCTTGTCGAGGAAGTACTCACCCATTGATGTGCCGGAGTACGGTGCGATGTACTGCATCGCAGGACTGTCAGCAGCGGGGGCAGCCACAATAATGGTGTGTGCAAGCGCGCCTTCTTCTTCGAGCTTTCTTACAACGCCCGCGATTGAGGACGCTTTCTGGCCGATGGCAACATAGATGCACTTAACACCCGTACCACGCTGGTTGATGATCGTGTCGACGGCGACAGCTGTTTTGCCTGTCTGGCGATCGCCAATGATCAGCTCGCGCTGGCCGCGGCCAATAGGCACCATCGAGTCAATTGACTTCAGCCCGGTTTGAACCGGCTGGCTAACGGACTGGCGCTCAATAACACCCGGCGCGACTTTTTCAATCGGCGCAGTGCCTTCGGCATCGATTGGACCCTTGCCGTCGATCGGTTTGCCAAGTGCATCAACAACGCGGCCTAGCAGCGCCTCACCAATCGGCACCTCGAGAATACGACCCGTGGTCTTAACCGTGTCGCCTTCTGAAATGTGTTTGTAGTCACCAAGGACAACCGCACCAACCGAATCCTGTTCAAGGTTGAGTGCCATGCCGAAGGTGTTCTGCGGGAACTCGAGCATTTCGCCATAACGTGCGTCGGCGAGGCCATGGATGCGAACGATGCCGTCGGTAACCGCAATTACGGTACCAACATCGCGCGCTTCTGCGGATGCCTCGAAATTCTCGATGCGCTCTTTAATCAGTTGACTGATTTCAGAAGCTTTGAGTGCCATTTCCTTTTCCTTTTATTTGATCAGTGCGGTTGCGAGGCCTTCGAGCCTTGCACGCAAAGATCCATCAATAACCACATCGCCGGCACGAATTACCGCACCACCGATAAGATTTTCGTCTATTTCTGTTTCTACTTTGACGTCACAGCCCAGTCGCTCTGTCAGCGCCGCGGCAATTTCGCCAACCTGTTTTTTGCTTAATTCTGATGCTGACGTAACCACTGCATCCACACTGTTCTCGACTTTCGCCTTCAGCGCTTCAAAGTGCTCCGAGATTTCCGGCAGCACTGCCACGCGACGGTTTTCAAGCAACAACTTCACGAAGTTAGTGCCCTTGTCGTCACCACCGGCGAGTAACCTGGCGCCTGCTTTCTTGAACAAATCGCTCAAAAAGTCGAGACGCTGCTCGTCGCTGAACCCGGGGTTACCGAGATACTCGACAAGGGATCTGTCTGCGAGCAATTGGCCAGCAATAGCCAATGACTCGGACCAGTATCCAAGATCACCACCATCGTTTGCCAGCTCGAAAACTGCCTGTGCGTACGGTCGCGCTACTGTGTTGTTATCAGCCATGACGGATTACAGCTCCTGAGCTAACTTGCCCAGAATGTCGTCATGCACCTTGCCGTCGATCTCGCGATTCAGAATCTTCTCTGCGCTCGCAATTGCAATGGCCGAAACCTGGCCGCGAAGCTCTTCGCGTGCACGGTTGGCCTCTTGCTCGATCTCAGCTTTGGCCGCACTTAATTGACGGGCACGTTCTTTAACGCCATCCGACTTGCCATCAGCAACAATCTCATTCGCACGCGCGTGCGCCTGATCGAGTATGCCGGTCGCTTGCTTGCGGGCTTCGGCGACAATTTCGTCAGCCTCGGCGGCCGCCTTGACCAGCGACTCTTTGCCCTTGTCCGCTGCGGCAAGCCCATCTTCGATTTGCTTCTGGCGCTCTTCAAGTGCTGCCAGCAACGGCGGCCAGATAAACTTCATGCAGAGCCAGACGAACACGATCATTGCGATCGACTGACCGATGAGAGTTAGGTTGATGTCCACAATGTGCTCCTTACGGTAGGAGCGGCCCCAGCACCCATATGGGCATAAAGCCGCGGTCGCGGTCTAAGGACCGCTCCTACATTTTAGCCGCCGACTACAGGCGCGTTAGCGAGTTGAGCGATGAACGGGTTTGCAAACGCGAAGAACAACGCGATACCAACGCCGATCATGGCAACAGCATCAAGCAGTGCAACGACGATAAACATCTTCGTCTGTAGCATTGGTGCCAGTTCCGGCTGACGTGCAGCACCCTCAAGAAAGCGGCCGCCCAAAAGGCCCATGCCGATGCCTACGCCGAGTGCGCCGAGACCAATCAAAAGTGCGACGGCAATCGCCGTAAAGCCAATAACAGTTTCCATCATTTTCTCCTACAGAGGACCAGGTCCACTTTGTTGAATTTAAAAGTAATTTTGATTAATGCGATTCCGATGCCAGACTCAAATAAACTATGGTCAGCATCATGAAAATAAAGGCCTGCAGCGTCACAATCAGTAGGTGAAAAGCAGCCCAACCCAAGTGCAATACACCGCCAAGCGTGCCTATTACAATGTTGCCACTGAACATGATTGCGATCAGAATAAAGATCAGTTCGCCGGCAAACATGTTGCCGAAGAGTCGCAGCGACAGCGAAATTGGCTTGGCCAGCAATGCCACGCTTTCGAGCAAGAAGTTAAACGCGATGATGACCGGAGCAGCGATCAAGCCAGCACCTTTGGTCGGCGGTGCGATCGGGTGCAGTGTCAGCTCACCGATGAATCCTTTAACGCCCTTGTTCTTGATCGTGTAGAAAATGATCAGGAAGAATACGGATATGGACATTCCGAACGTAATATTCACGTCGGTTGAAGGGACGACCTTCATGTACGGAATGTTCAAGTAATTGGAACTGATGTACGGAATCCAGTCGACGGGAATCAAGTCCATGAAGTTCATCAGGAAAACCCAGACGAATATCGTCAGCCCCAGCGGGGCGATCAGGCGGCTCTTGCCGTGGAACGTGTCTTTTACGCTGCTGTCGACAAACTCGACGATGATCTCAACCAGCGCCTGGAACTTGGTCGGCTTTCCTGACGAGCTCTTTTTTGCCGCACGGCCAAACAACCAGACGAACACCAGGCCAAGAAATATTGACCAGCCCATCGTGTCGACGTTGAACGTCCAGAAATTTCCGGCACAGTGGTTCCACACCCACTCGCCACTCTCGACCTTACAGACTTGCAGGTTCGTTAAGTGATGCTGGATATATTCGCCCGACGTTTGTGCGCCGTGTCCGCCTTCAGCTGCCATTGCTGTTACTCGTATCCTGTTCGTGTCGCATCAATAACCCTGAAAAGGTCACAAGCTGCGTCGTAATAAATCCCGCAAAAAGTGCCGCTGCCGAGAGCGGCCTGACCAGCGTGAACACGAGACTGAAGAACAGTACGGTGAGCGCCAGCTTTCCTATTTCGCCAATCCAGGCTGCATTGATCAGAGCCTGAGCCCCGGGATCCCTGCGTGGTACCACCAGCCGTAATGCCAAAAAAGCGTTTGGAATGACGCAGATCAGGCTCCCCAATACTGCCGAGTAACCTGCAACCTTGCCAAAAACGCCCCAGAGTACTGCGGCCAGCACCGCTCCAACCAGAAACTGCCACAAAAGCACCCGGAGAATAGTGAGATCCATTTCTCTATGCCTCCGGCACTAAAAACGCCACGTCCATCGGGCTAACCGGCGGCGGGTGGCGCTTGTGGTAATTATGTTTCCAGGCGGGCCTGCGAATAGCGTGCGCATTATAGTGGCAGACCCTAAGCATGGCAACACAAATCCGACCGTTTCAGGGGCCTGCCGGCAAAGGGGTCAGAGCCCTCTTTTATTCGGAATTTTAAGGGTTTTCGACTGATTCCTCTCATTGGGACGCGGCGCACATTTGGGTCCGGTCGAAACGAGTATAAATAGGCAGGAATTCATGACTTATTGCCGCCATTATGCTGTTGATTGCAAGTGAAACTATTCGTGCCAACCGGGCGCTGAACGACGTCGTTCGGGAGATGAGCTTTACGTTGAGCTTTTTCGCGAAAACTTCGACCTTTACTCAGCTCATGACGGGCCAGTCACGGCGCATTGTCATTCTTACCGAGTCCGATGTCTGCAGCGAAACCATCCGTTCTTTGAAATCCGCCAAGGACCGCATGCCGTTTGCCATTATTGTGGCGGCAGATCGGGCCTCGCTTCGCAGCAGTCAGCAAGCTGAGCTGGTCGACAGGCTGGCAAGCTTTGACAATATCGAATGGGTGGGCAAGGACTTCGACTTTGACCACCTCAGTGCTTCGGCGCGCCGTTGCCGCCGCCGCATGCTGCGTGTATCCCGGCAGGAAGTGGAGGACGCGCTGGAAAATCGGGAATTTGTGCTTCGCTATCAACCAAAGGTCGAGAGAAACTCCGGCAGCGAGTGGCTGACCCGTGAAGCTGAAGCGCTGGTTCGCTGGCACCACCCGGAACACGGCCTGATGGGCCCGCTGGAGTTCCTGCCCGAGGTCGAGGCTTTCGGCTTCATGAGCAAGCTCAGCGAATACGTGCTTCGCGAGGCAACGCGGCAACTGGTCGCCTGGCGCGACCGCGGTATCCACCTCAATTCATGCATAAACCTTTCGTCCAGCCAGCTTGGCGACCCGATGCTGGCTGATAACTACGCCGAGATTGTTCGCGAAGCCGGGCTTGAGTGTGGCAGCTTTACATTTGAGGTGATTGAACAGGACCTCGCCGACCCCGACGCGCCGCACGTTCAAATGCTGAGGTCGCTGCGGAAAAAGGGCTTTCGAATTTGCCTTGACGACTTCCGTGTCGCCTCGTCCTCGCTCAGTACCTTCGAGCAAACGCCGTTCGACGAGATCAAGATTCATGCGTCCGCGTTACGACGGGCGCAAAAAGACCGAACCTCACTGACCGTGCTGGCCGCCGTTACGGGGCTGGCCCACAATCTGGGTATGTCGGTTTGTGCAGAGGGCGTCGAAGACCAGGAAACCTTCGAGTTCCTGAAAACGATCGAATGCGACAAGATGCAGGGCTTTTTGATTTCGGAGGCCGTAATCCCGTCGATCATCCGCCGCGTTTACTCGGCGAAGGACGACTCCGAGGAAGAGGTCGCGTAGGAGCGGCTGCGGCTCCTACTTGATGTGCTTCAGGATCCCGTCGAGTTCATCGAGGCTGTTGTACTTGATGACGATCTGACCAGCGCCGTTCGCGGTGTGATCAACGCTTACTTTCGCCCCCAGCTTTTCCGAAACCTCAATTTCCAGTCGACGAATATCTGCGTTCTGTGCCGGCGTTTTTTTGGCGGGCTTTGAGCTGCCACCATCCAGTATGCGCCTGATGAGTTTCTCTGTTTCACGAACAGACAGGCCCTTCTTCACGACCTGTCGTGCCACGTCGAGTTGTTGTGTGGCATTTGAGATCGCCAACAGCGCTCGAGCGTGGCCCATCTCCAGCTGCCGGTCTTCGAGCAGCGGTTTCACCTTCTCGGACAGGTCCTGCAGTCGCAGCAGATTGCTGACCGAGGCGCGTGAGCGACCAACCGCTTTCGCCGCCTCGGCGTGTGTGAGGTCGAACTCCCGTATCAGGCGATCAAGCGCACGAGCCTCTTCCAGCGGATTCAGGTTTTCTCGTTGAATGTTTTCGATAAGCGCCATAGCAATGGCAGACTCGTCGGGTACGTCGCGTATGACTGCCGGAATCTCGGCGAGACCCGCCATTTGCGCAGCGCGCCATCTGCGCTCGCCCGCAACGATTTCATAGCGCTGCACTCCATCTTTCTTGCTGATGGGCCTGGCTACGATGGGCTGCACGACGCCCTGAGCTTTGATGGACTCCGCCAGCTCCTCGAGTGAGTCCTGGCGCATGTCCACCCGTGGCTGATACTGGCCACGCTGCAGGTGTTCCACGGGTAAGTTCTTGAACGCGTCGTTGCCGGCCTCCGCCGATTCCGGTCTCGACACGGAAACCGTTGGTCTTGTCAGCAGTGCGTCGAGGCCGCGGCCTAGTCTTTTTTTTGGTGACATTTGTAGTCTTCAATGTATTGCGGCCTCTCGGCCGCCGCTTCGCGGCCTAATGGCCGCTCCTACTCTCTTTTATACTGCTTCGGCTATGCGCTCATCCTCACGCCGGAGAACTTCGCCGGCAAGTGCCAGATAGGCGATAGCGCCGCGCGATGATCTGTCGTGCAGCAAAACCGGGAGCCCAAAGCTCGGCGCCTCTGCCAGGCGTACGTTTCGAGGCACCACGGTGCGGAATACTTTTCTGTCGAAGTGTTCGATGAGCTGCATTGACACTTCGTTCGAAAGGTTGATGCGAGGGTCGAACATCGTGCGCAGAATGCCGTACATCTCGAGAGTTGGGTTCACCGATTCACGAACCTGTTCGATGGTTCGCAGCAATGAGCTCAAGCCCTCGAGTGCGTAATACTCGCATTGCATCGGAATCAACACACCGTCGGCCGCCGTGAGCGCGTTAACCGTCAGCATGTTTATAGACGGTGGGCAGTCGATCAAAATGAAATCGTACAGTCCGCTGACCGGTTGCAGCGCTTTCTTAAGCTTCATCTCACGACCGATTTCCTGCAGCAGGTTGACCTCCGCGAGCGTCAGGTCCTCATTGCCAGGAAGCACCGCGAAGCCACCCTCCGGTGCAGAGACGATTGTGTCGGCCGCAGTTGCGTCGCCCAGCAAGACATCGCAGGCCGAATTCTCGACCTCCATCTTGTTGATGCCGCAACCCATTGTCGCGTTACCCTGTGGATCCATATCAACCAGCAGCACGCGTCGCTGCGTCGCCGCAAGCGAGGCAGCCAGATTGACACAGGTGGTGGTTTTTCCCACTCCGCCTTTCTGGTTAGCTACAGCTATGATTCGTGTCATTGGGCCCTGCTTCTCATGGTCGGCGTCTGAGCAGCACAGCGTGCCGCGAACCTCTTTCAAGGCCCGGCACGCTTAGCTCCGTTACTGTGTAACGCCACGGCAATTCTAGTTGTTCTAGCTCTTCTAATTCTTCTGCCGGGTAACGCCCTTTCAGCGCCACAAACACCCCGTCCTCTCCTACGTGGTGACCGGCAATTTCCACGAGTCGCGGCAATGCTGCCAACGCCCGGGCAATCACGGTATCAAAGCCATGACCGGGTGCATAGTCCTCGCCCCTGCCTTTAACCGCCGAAACATTGTCGAGGCCCAGCAATCCGGCGGCGTGCTGGGCGAACATGATCTTCTTATTATTGCTGTCCAGCAGTGTGAATTGCCGTTCGGGATGAACAATAGCGAGCGGTAGCCCGGGAAAGCCGGGCCCGGTGCCCACATCGAGAACGGTTTCACCCTCAAGCAGCGGCGCTGCAGCCAGGCTATCGAGAAGATGAGCGCTGATCATCTGATCTTTATCGCGAATCGCCGTCAGATTGACCTTTCGATTCCAGCGCTTGAGCTCGTTGATAAGCGTGTCGAGTTTTTCCGCGGTGCCCTTCGGAAAAGACTGTCCAAGCCCATCAAGTGCCGTTTGTATCCGTGCCGTCAATCGTCAACCAGGTGCTTCTGAAAGAACAGAACCGTTGCCTGTTGGTAAATATCCCGGTTCTCACGCTTTCTGTAGCCGTGCCCTTCGTTAAGGGCATTCATGTACCACACAGTATGTCCTTGTTCGCGCAAGGCCTCGACCACCTGGGCGGCCTCGGTGACGGGTACTCGCGGATCGTTTTCACCCTGAACGATAAACATCGGCACACTGATTTGATCAACGTTGTTGAGTGGGCTGATCTTCTCAAGGTGAGCGCGCATCGCCGGGTCGCGTTCATCGCCATACTCAACGCGTCGCAAGTCGCGACGATAGTCCTGCGTATTTTCCAGGAAAGTAACGAAATTACTGATACCGACAATATCGACCGCTGCTGCGAGCCGGTCGCTGTAATGCACGGCACTCGCCAACACCATGTAGCCACCATAGCTGCCACCGAAAACAGCGACGCGGTCCTTGTCGAGGTCCGGCTGTGTCTCGATCCAGTCGAGCAGGGCGCCAATGTCTTTCACCGAGTCCTCGCGCTTGAAGCCATTGTCGAGTCCAACGTATGTTTTTCCGTATCCCCTTGAGCCACGAACGTTTGGCTGGATGACCGCCACGCCGAGTTTCTCGATCCACATTTGATAGGTACTGCTAAATGACGGCCGCGCCTGACCTTCAGGTCCACCATGAATTGAAATTACAACCGGATGTGGCCCTTTACCGGCGGGCCTGTACACCCATGCGGGAATTTCACGCTGTGCCTCACTATCCCTGTCAAATGTTGGATAACGAATCAGCTCCGGAATGCGGAACGCCGTAGTGTCGAGTCCGCCTACTTCACTTTCGGTCCAGCGAGTGAGGTCACCGTACTCAAGCGCGCCTTCCCCGAGATCAAGCACAAAGGTGTCGCTCGGCGTCTGTGGCGTATTGAGTGTCATGGCCAGCCGACGGTCGTCCGGGCTGAACTCGAGGCCGAAGGCAAGGCCCGTGGGTATATTCTCAACCCTGTGGTACTCCCGGCTGGCGACATCCAGCAGATAAACGCTGGACATACCATCTTCGTTGCTTACAAAAACCATGCGCTTACGATCATGGCTCATGGTCGCGCCGGTGACGCCCCAGGTGATATCCGCAGTAACAATCTCCGGCGCTGCGCCTGGCTCCATTGCCTGCCAGGCGAGCTGATTAAACTCGCCGCCCTGATCGGTAACCAGCCAGAACCCCTCACCATCGTCATCGAATGCGATTGCGTTATTGACACTCTTGTTGTCGGGCCCGCCGGTCATCAGCGTATTTGCGCCAGTATCAAGGTCTACAAGATGTACCCGCGAGTCGGTAACGCTAACGTAATTGGCAACCAGCAATTTACTGCCGCTGGCCGAGAACTCTGCCGGTCCCCACCAGGTTCCGTCCGGGGAGGTCAGCGCGATTTCGGCGCTGTCGGCGTTCTCCGGATCCATGATCCAGACATCGTTCGACGCACCATTTCTGCGTGTGCTTTGGAAGGCAATTCGCGTCCCGCGCCGATCCCATAAAACAGCGCCGTTACGTGACTCCCCGTCGCTGAGCATCTCGGCTTCTCCCGTCACCGGGTCCAGCAGGAATAATTGTGCGAACTCGGAGCCGCCAGCATCGCGCGTGAAAACCAGCCTGTCCGTGCCAGGCTGCCCTGCGATACCACCGACTGGCTCTTCGAAAAAGGTGACCTGCCGTCGGGCGCCAAGCGGCATATCGACGCGGTGTATCGAGTCAACATCGCCAAAACCGGTGGAGACGTAAATACTCTGGCTATCCGCCGTCCACGCGCGGAAGGCCGCTGCACGGACATTCTGGAAGCGATACAGGTCGAGAAAGACTTCCCGGGGAATCTCCGGAACGTCCTCAAGCACCAGGTTGCCATCGTTTAGCGTTCGGTTCTCAACCTCGCCGAACGCAATTGAGCTCACCAGTAGCAGCGCGCCCATGCGCACGAATCGTAGCGGCGAATTTTTCCTGATCTGTGCAATATGCATTGATTTAATCCCTTTGAACTAGAGGTGCGGTTTCCAAATCACGAAGTCTGTGGGCACTATACGGTGTCACGTCATTTTGCGGAAACCCGGGTATGTCTTCGGTTAGTGAATCCCTGCGCATCGATCGATGGTTATTTTATTGCCGTTTTTTCAAGACCCGGGTTCTTGCGACCGCCGCGGTGACTGGCGGGCACGTGAAGCTTAATGGCGAACGAACGACACCCGGGTCTCGCGTTAAACGCGGCGACCGTGTCGATTTGATTCGTGAGCGCCTGCCTTACTCGCTGGAGGTGATCGAAATTCCAGCTCGGCGTGGTCCGGCTGTGGAGGCACGGAACTGTTTTGTCGAAGACGAAGATACCGTCGAGCAAAGAGCTGCTCTGGTCGCAACGCTAAAGCAAGATCGAATGTTGATGCCGAAAACCGACGGACGACCGGACAAGCACACGCGACGCAAGCTGCGGGATCGGAGTCGGAATTAATACCGGCGGAGGTCGCGGCTTTATGCCCATATGGGTGCTGGGGCCGCTCCTACGGGGTGATTTTTACTACCGTTCGGCCCGTGACGGTACCGTCAATGTACGCCTGAAACGCATCGGGTAACTCATCGAATGAGATCGTCCGATTACCGATCGTGTTCAGGTGTTGTGGCTTGAGGTCGTCGCCAATCCTCGCCCAGACCGCACGGCGCAAGTGGCTCGGCGTGTCGACGGAATTGATGCCCAGCAAGCAAACCGCTCGCAATATGAAAGGCAGAACCGTGGTGTTCAGCGCTGCGCTCGCAGCCAGGCCGATGCTGGCGATATTGCCACCGTAGTCGACAGTCCTGGTCAACCAGGTCAGGTAGTCACCACCGAGATTATCGATGGCGCCACCCCACTCGGCTTTTTCCATCGGACGCTTGCCGAGATCGATCTGGTCGCGCAGCAAGACCCGGCTTGCGCCGATTTCGCGAAGATAGGCCTCTTCCGCCGCTTTACCGGTCACGGCTATGGCCTCATAGCCAAGCCCGGCGAGCATGTCGATCGCAACGCTACCTACGCCGCCGGTCGCACCCGTAACAACAATGGGGCCCCGGTCCGGCGACTGCCCGTTCTGCTCCATCCGATGAATGGCGAGTGCCGCGGTGTAACCGGCCGTGCCTATTTGCATCGCCTCGACGGCTGACATGCCCTCAGGAATGGCAACGAGACTTTTGCTGTCAATACGAGCGTATTCGGAATAACCACCGTCGACCGTCTCGCTCAAACCGCAACCATTCACAAGCACTTCGGTGCCTGGCTGGAACTCTTCGTCTTCGGAGCTAACAACAACACCCGCCAGATCGATGCCACCGTTAAGTGGATATCGCCTGAGTATTCTTGCCGTGCCAGTAGCCGCGAGTGCGTCCTTGTAGTTAATCGTCGAATGACTAACCCTGACAACGACGTTGCCCTCGGTCAGGTCGTCGACGCTGAGCTCCTGAAAGCCGGCAATAATATCGCCGTTTTCTTCATTGATTCGGTAGGCACGAAACTTATCCATTACAAGCCCTGTTTCTTCAGTCGTTGAAGCCAGGAAACCAGCCCCTTGGCATTGAGCTCAATATCAATCTCGAGAATGGCCTGCAGCGTATCTTCGTCGCCCTTGAAGCCGTGTGCTCGAGCACGTCCCTTCAAGTATTCCGACATGGCTGGCCGTATGCCGGCCAGTGGATCATCGGCATCCTTGTTCGCCAGCGCGATTTCCGTGTGCGCATCGATACCAGCATGCATGTCCGCTGCCAGTCGATCCAGGTCGCGCACACGACTGTAATGTGTCAGATACAACTGCAGGGGATTGCAGCCCATGATGCGATCGACCGACGCATGGGCAGTATCCGGATCGAAGTGCGTGGGTGTTGTCGTCGGAAAGATGAGCGCACCTGCCGCGGTATCCAGTTCGCGATAGGAAATGCCAAAGCTGTCACCCGTGAAGACGCCTCGTGATGCCGGGTCATTCAGGCAGTAGTGATGCAGCGCATGGCCTTGTGTGTACAGCGCCTGCATCTGGCGACCGTTGAGATCGAACCATTGCTCGTCGTCAGGAGCAACGCATCGCGACGCCTCAATCGGCTGGATGTCGCCGTACATTCGCCGCGTGTCTTCGACGCCGTATACCGTCTCTGTGCCGGCAATTAATCTCGTCGGGTCGATCATGTGAGCGATACCCCGCGGATGAACAACGCAAAGCGCGTTCGGCAGCTTCTGCATCAAAAGGCCTGCGCCACCTGCGTGGTCGAGATGAATATGGGTCAGGAAAACATAGTCGACCTCCGCAACATCGAGATTCTGTTGATGCAACGCATCGATGAGCAGCGGAACACTGTTGTTTGTTCCGGTATCGACGAACGCGGCGCGGCCGCCCTCAACGATCAGGTGACTCGCATCCTGCAGGGGTCGCTCATACTCCGTATCGATGGCCGTAATGCCATCGTTTAGCCGGGTCGTTTGGGCGTGGTGAGCAGGCAATCTTTACTCGGGCCTGGTCGTTTCGAGGCCCTCGAGGCTCGCGAAATACTTTGCGATAACCTCGACGTCGTCTTCTGCAATCAAACCAGCCTGGACGCTCATCACAGGATCGGTGCGAGTGCCATCGCGATAAGCGGTCAACGCTCGCACCAGGTAATCTTCGTGCTGACCCGCCAGCGTTGGCCACATGGCATTGACACTTACGCCGTTGTTGCCGTGACAAGCCGTGCACGCCTGCGCCTTGTCGAAGGAGACCTCTTTCGAGCCGCCGGCCGCAACAGTGTCACCACCGATGCTGGCAAGGTAAGCGGCAACATTCTCGATATCCTGATCCGACAGGCTGGACGCCTGTCCGGTCATCGTCGGATGCTGGCGCGTATTTGCGCGGTAGCCTTTCAGGGCAACAACGATGTAGGCCGCCTTCTGGCCACCCAGCTTCGGCACACGGTACGACGGGTACGCATTGCGATAGCCATCAATGCCATGGCAACCAAGGCAGGAGTATGCGAGCCCCCTTCCGGCCTCTAAATCGACTTCAGCGAGTGCGGGCTGCGCGAAAATAGCAGTAGCGATAAGCAGTGTCGCGGCAGTCACCACTATTTTAAGGTTCGTAATCATTTGTTTTTTCATCAGTTTCTTGGCCCGCGGCTCACGCCAAGCGTCGTGTGAGGCGGCTATGTTAGTGACACTCGGCGCGGATTTCTAGCCATTGGGTGCAGTATCTCGTCACTTGCATGCTAGCATCCTCGCGATCTAACACTTCGTTTGGGGGTTCCCGGTGAAAAAAAGCGTTCTTGCACTGATATTGCTCGCTGTACTCATAATTATTGTTTCGCCCGGCATCGTCGGTAAATTCGCCGAGAATACCGTCGGCGAAAACCTGAACTGGGCGGCCCAGGAGAGTGGCGAGCTTGTCGTCACCTCGGAAGGCTTTGATCGTGGCTGGTTCTCGTCAGAAGGTCAGCATCGAGTTGAGATTGCTAACGGCAGCCTCCGGACGGCGATGACAACCGCTGCTGGCGGCGGGATCGACACCGAGCTGCCCGTGCTACTCATAAACACACATATAGACCACGGCCTGATTCCTGTTTCCTCTTTGAGTCGTGAAGAGGGCTCGTTAGCCCCCGGACTCGGCAGTGCCATATCAACCGTTGCTATCGAAGTTGGCGACGGTGAGCAGATCGATCTGCCGGGCGCCATTTACAGCAAGATCGGCCTCACGGGCGATCTGGATTCGCACTACGTCGTTGAGGCCGGCTCGAAGATGGTCGACGGTGGTGAGGTTACCTGGCAATCGTCCAGCATCAATATCACGTCCAACCCCAAGGCGGCCAGCATCAGGTTCGAGGGTGATGTTGGTGCCATGACCTTCGGTAATAATCAGCAAACCGTCTCTATTGATGGCCTGAACTTCGTCGGTCAGCAGGCGCCCTCGTCATACGGTTTCAATGTGGGCAGCGTCGAGCTCGAGGTGGGCACCATGACCACTGATGCAGGCGGAGTGCCTGCCGGTGGCTTGCAGGGGCTGAGCATCAACGCCTCTTCATCTGTTGACGGCAGCGTTGCTGCCGCGGCAATGCGAATGGAGATGAGCGGTCAGACCATCCCGGGCTTCGGCGATATGTCGATCATCGCGGACATTGGTTTTTCAGGCCTTGACGCCACCGCGCTTGGCGCCGTGACCCAAAAACTCGACGGCCTCGGAAACGCGCTGGATCCTGATCGCATCATGATGGCCGCGCAGGAAGAGTTTAAAGACCTGTTTGCCGCAGGACTTGGCATCAGTGTGCCGCAGCTCGATGTTGATTTGCCGATGGGTACCATCGAAATGAAAATGACGATTGACGTTCCCCAGTCTGACCGCGCAGCATTCGAATGGTCAACGCTCTTACTCGACACCGTTGCGTCGCTTGATGTCCGGGTTCCGGAGGCTTTAGTGCAACTTGCTTCCTCAATGAACCCACAAACCGGGGCGATCATTGGTATGGGGTACCTGAAGAAGGAAGGTGATGTCTACATCATGGACGCCGACCTCAAGCAGGGCTTGCTGACGATTAACGGCGCACCGATTCCGATCCCGCTGGGTGCATTCCAGTAGGAGGACGATCGTTATACGCCCGGACCTTTCTCGAGCGATGGATAATAGTTATGAAAAACCTGGCTTTGCTCTTGGTATTCGCCCTGACCGCCTGTTCGAGCAAGGAAGAGGCCACACCCGCACCCGATGTAGAAAAGCGACCCGTGACGCTTGAGCTGCACGGCGACAGCCGCGTGGACGATTACTACTGGCTACGCGAGCGCGAAAACCCCGAGGTGATTTCCTACCTTGAGGCAGAAAACGCTTACACCGAAGAAGCGCTCGGTCCTTTTGCCGGCTTGCAGGGCGTTTTGTATGAAGAAATGAAGTCCCGCATCAAACAGGATGACGAGTCGGCGCCCTATCGACTCGGTGACTATTTCTACTACGTCCGCTTCGAAGAGGGCGACGAGTACCCGATCTATGCTCGTAAAAAGGGGTCACTTGACGCGCCAGAACACATCATTCTCGATGTAAACAAGCTGGCCGCCGACGCAGATTACTTCTCTGTCCGCGGCTTCTCTGTAAGCCCGGACGGCAATACGGCCGCCTACGGCGTGGATACAGCGGGACGCCGATTTTATGACTTGTACTTCCTGGACATCGCGTCCGGTGAATTACTGTCCGACAAGATTGAAGACACAACCAGTAATTTCGACTGGGCTAACGACAACCAGACCATCCTCTACAGCAAACAACACCCGGAGACGTTGCGCTCCTACCGGGTCTTACGCCATCGTCTCGGTGAGACCGAGGACCCCCTGGTTTACGAAGAGCCGGATGAAGAAAACTACCTGTCGGTAACGAAGTCTCTGTCGAATTCTTTTTTCTATCTCGTCAGCGGACAGACCGTTTCAACCGAAGTGCGTTATGTATCCGCAGACTCGCCGGAAGATCCACCGAAGGTCTTCCTGCCCCGGGAAGAGGGCCACGAGTATTTCGTCACTGACGGTGCCGACCGCTTTTACGTCAAGACGAATGACGGCGCGAAGAACTTCAAGTTGATGGAAGCACCACTGGATGACACGTCCAAAGAGGTATGGACGGAGGTTGTCGGACACAGAGACAGCGCCCTGCTGGACGATATTGATGTCTTCAAAGATTACCTCGTTGTTACGATTGTCGAAGACGGACTGACACAGATGGAAATCACGGACCGTCGTACGGGCGGGACCCACCGAATGGCTTTTGACGAGGCGGTTTACACTGCCTATTCAAACGGCAATCACGAATTCGATACGGGCTCGTTGCGCTACACCTACGAATCGTTGACGACGCCTGAATCAACTTATGACTACGGCCTCCCCACCAAGGCGCACAGCTTGATCAAGGAGCGTAGTGTTGTCGGCGAGTTCGATCGCGACGATTACCAGACAGAGCGCCTGTTCGCGACCGCCCGGGATGGGACCCGCGTGCCCGTCTCGATTGTCTACCGTATAGGCATGGAAAAGAACGGCGAAAACCCGTTACTGCAATACGCCTACGGCTCGTACGGTTACAGCACGCCTCCCTACTTCAACTCCGACAGGCTGAGCCTGCTTGACCGCGGCTTTGTGTATGCCATTGCTCACATTCGCGGTGGCTCGGAAATGGGCCGTGAGTGGTACTTCGAAGGCAGGCAGCTCAAGAAGAAGAACACGTTCACTGACTTTATCGATGTTTCGAAATTCCTGATCGAAGAAGGCTATACGTCGCCCGAGCATCTCTACGCACTCGGTGGTAGTGCGGGCGGTCTACTGATGGGTGCTGTCCTCAACATGGCACCAGAGCTTTACAACGGAGTCATCGCGGCTGTGCCGTTTGTCGATGTTGTGACGACGATGCTGGACGAGGACATTCCACTAACCTCTGGCGAGTGGGATGAATGGGGAAATCCTAATGAAAAGGAATTCTACGATTACATGTTGTCCTATTCGCCCTACGACAACGTCACGGCAATGGACTACCCAAACATCATGGTGACGACAGGGCTGCATGATTCGCAGGTGCAGTACTGGGAGCCGGCGAAATGGGTCGCGAAGCTTCGCGAGCACAAGACCGACAACAACATGCTGGTCCTGAAAACGAATATGTCGGCTGGCCACAGCGGCAAGACCGGCCGCTTCCGCCGCATCGAGGACACGTCGCTCTATTACTCGTTTTTTGTCGGGCTTGAGGGCATTCGCGAGTAAGACAGCTCGACCTCGTCTGCTCGGTGACACGCAACGCGCGACCCTCCGACCGACCGCAAGCTCGGTCGGTCCTGACTGCAGTCGTTCTCGGCAAATTCGCAGCGCGGGTGGAACACGCAACCACTCGGCGGGGACAGCGGCGACGGTATTTCACCCATTAGTGGCGCCGCAATGGGTGCTACTAGCGGGTCGGGGACCGGCGACGCATCGAGCAGCGCTCTCGTATACGGATGCCGTGGACTGGAGAACAGATCACTGGTCTCGGCGACCTCAATGAGCCGACCGAGGTACATCACCGCAACGCGATGACCCATTGAACGGACAACCGCGAGATCATGAGATATGAAGATTGTCGAGAGGCCTGACTCACGCTGTAACTCTCTGAGTAAATCCAGCACCTGCTCACGAACGGAGCCATCCAGCGCCGCGACCGCTTCATCGCAGATCAGAATTTTCGGCATGAGAATCAACGCCCGCGCGATCGCAATACGCTGTGCCTGGCCACCGGATAACTGGTGTGGAAAACGGCGCAAGTAGCTCTCATCCAAGCCGACCTTGTTCAGAATGGCGATAACTTGCTCGCTCCGCTGCTCTTTCGAAAGGTTCGGCTCATGCACCAGCAGAGACTCACCCACCAGCGCTGCCACACGCATTTGTGGGTTCAGCGCACTTACCGGGTCCTGAAAAACGAGCTGCAGGTCTTTGCGTTGCGCGGTCGCTCTCGACTGCACCGGCCCCTCTAGCGACTCGCCGGCATAGACCACACGCCCGGCTCGCATTGGAATCAATCCCAGCATGGCGCGCACCAGGCTGGACTTGCCCGACCCCGACTCACCCACTATAGCCAGCGTTTCCCCTTCTCGCAGTGACAGGCTGACATCGGTCACCGCATGCAATCGCATTTTGGATGTATCGCGATAACTGACCGAGGCGCCTTCAACACCGAGAACGGTTTTCCCATCAGCGGGCTTAAGTATTTCACCCCGATCGATTCGCTTCGCGGCGGCCAGCAACTTTCTCGTGTGGTCGTTGTCCGGTGCGGCAAAAACAGCAGTCGTTGCTCCCGACTCCACCAGTCTGCCCGCCTCGAATACAAGCAAGCGCTCGCAGCGTCCGGCAACAATGCCAAGGTCGTGCGTGATAAGGAGTAGCGCCGTGTCATCCCGAAGCTCTTCCAGCAGGTCGAGTATCTGCGCTTGTACCGTAACGTCCAGCGCCGTCGTTGGCTCGTCGGCGATCAACAGGTCCGGCTCGCAAATAAGCGCCGATGCGATCATCACGCGTTGGCGCATCCCGCCAGACAGCTCATGCGGAAATGCGCGGAGCTGGCGCTCGACATCCGGCAACCCAACGCGCTTTAACATCTCGGCAACTCTCGCGTCTGCCATGTCGCGGGTTGCCGGTCCGTGTTGCAACAAGATCTGCCGCAATTGCTTGCCAATTCGAAGGTACGGGTTCAGCGCCTGCATTGGATCCTGAAAGACGAAACCAACACGCACTGCTCGCACCGCGTCAAGCTGTTTACTGGTCTTGTTCATCAGCTCTTCGCCGTCAAACAGTATGCTGCCTGAGGTGCTCGCGTTCGCTGGCAGCAATCCGAGCAATGACAGCGCTGTTTGTGACTTGCCGGACCCCGACTCGCCCACCATGCCAACCGACTCACCACAACTTACCGAAAAGCTCACCCCGTCAACGACGACGTCATCACCGTATTGAACGGTCAGGTCGTTTACCTCGAGCAGCGTCATCGGGATTGCCTCGCGTCAAAGAAGTCACGCAATGCGTCGCCCAGGAAATTAAAGCTCATCAAGATGAGCGCCAGCAGTGCCGCAGGAATGAGCAGCATCCAGGACGCCCCTTCCATTTGATTTACGCCCGCGTCGACAAGTGCACCAAGCGACGTTTTTGGTTCCTGCACGCCGAGCCCGAGAAAGCTCAGGAATGATTCAACCAGAATCGCCTGCGGAATCGTCAGCGTGACATAAACGATAACGATGCCGAGCAGATTCGGTGCGATGTGACGAAAGATTATTCTCGCGGTACTAACGCCGGTCAGTCTCGCGGCATCAACGAATTCGCGCTCACGCAGACTCAGGGTTTGCCCGCGAACAATGCGCGCCATGTCGAGCCAGTTTATTGCGCCGATCGCGACGAATATCAGCAGGAAATTTCTTTCGAACGCGACCATGAGCAGAATGACGAAGAAAATGAATGGCAGCGCGTACAGCGTATCAACGGCTCGCATCATGACGGCGTCTACCCGGCCGCCAACGTAGCCGGCGACTGCGCCGTAGGTAACCCCGATAACCAGGCTCACCAGGCTGGCCACTATTGCCACGAGCAACGTAACGCGGATACCAAGCATGGTTCGCACGAACAGGTCGCGACCAAGGATGTCCGTACCAAACAGGTGTCCACCGGAAATAGTTGGCGACTTAAGTATCGAGTCGAAGTTCGTACTCACGTAATCATGTGGGCTGAGCCACGGTCCGACGATGGCCAGCACGAGGATGAAAATAAGAATGCCGCCGCTTTTCTTCACCGGTTTCTAACTCGTGGGTCGAGAACGCCGTACAGAACATCGACGATGAGGTTTAGCGAAACTATCAGCGTGGCGTAGAAAATGACGATGCCGAGCACAAGCGTGTAATCACGGTTGAGCGCGCCCCGCACGAAGAACTGACCAAGCCCGGGAATGCCAAAAACCTCTTCCACAACAACCGAACCCGTGAGAATCGCGGCGATCGCCGGGCCCATGTACGACAGCACGGGCAACATCGCCGGTCGCAAAGCGTGCACACGAATAATGGCTTTTGTCCCCAGCCCCTGCGCTCGAGCCGTGCGTATGAAGTCGCGGCCGAGAACATCGATCATGCTCGCACGCGTCAGTCGCGCAATATATGCGATTTGCGGCAAAGCCAGCGTGATTACGGGTAAGACAAATTTGGCCGCACCAGATGTGCCGCTCCAGCCCGCGGGCAGCCAGTGCAGCTTAACCGCCAGCAACAACACCAGCACAGGGGCGACAACGAAAACCGGTATGGAAATTCCCGTCATCGCGAATGACATCACAACACGATCCAGCATGGACCCCTGCTTCAGTGCGGCGACAGTGCCGCTGCTGACACCTGCCAGCAGCGCGAGCAGCATTGCCAGAACACCGATCTGCAGCGAGAGCGGAAAGCCGGTGCCAATGAGCTCGGCCACCGTGTAATCGCGGTAGCGAAAAGACGGCCCCAGGTCGCCACGAACGAGTCCGGACATGTAGCGCACGAACTGCTGCGGCAGCGACTCGTCAAGGTGATAGGCCGCCTCGATATTTGCGGCAACATCCGCCGGTAGCACGCGCTCGGCGTCAAACGGGCCGCCAGGTGCGGCATGCACCATGAGAAAGGCCAGGATGATTACCGACAGCAGCGTCGGTATTGCCCCCAGCAATCGGAGCAACGTGTATCGCAACAAGTATTTGTTCCAGCGCGGCTATTCGGCCGCTTTGAGGCTCAGGTGCTGAGAGTAATGATAATCGAGAACGTTGTCTCCCCAGCCGAGCACTCGCGGGCTTACCAGGTGTTTGCTGACATAGAAGTAAAGTGGAATTACCGGATGATCGGCGAGCATGACGCGCTCGGATTCTTCAAGATATAAGCGGCGCGTGCCGAGGTCGACCTGCTCCGCTGCGCGTTGCAGCAACCCGTCAAACTCCTCGCTGGAGTAGCCCGGCAGGTTGGCAGCATTCTCTGATTGCAGGGTGCTCAGGAAGGCATGAGCATCATTATAGTCGCCCGCCCAGCTGGAGCGAAAGATTTGAGTTACCTCCCTGTCCCGCATGTTTGCCAACAACACCTGAAATTCTTCATTGATCAATGTCGCCTCAAAGCCGAGCACATCTCGCCACATCGACTGGACCGCCAGCGCGATACGACGGTGCGTATCTGAAGTGTTGTAACGCAGCTCGACTTGCAGCCGGTTTTCTTCACTGAAACCGGCTGCTTTGTAGAGGCCCAGAGCTATTTTGCTACGCTCTGCCTGCGTTAACGTCGCAAAACTCAGTTGTGTCGGTGCGTAGTTATCAACGCCAGGCGGAACCCAGCTATAGGCCGCCACTTCGCCGCGGCCCATGATTTTTTCCACCAGCAGGTCACGGTCGATGGCCATCGAGAGCGCCTGCCGCAATTCGGGACTGTCCTTGAACGGTTGTTTGGTGAGGTTGTAGCCGTAGTAATAGACATTCTGTTCCGGCGCGAGATGCAGCTGATCGCCATACTCTTTCCTGACCTGCTCGAAACTATCAGGCGGCACGGAGCTCGTGATATCCAGCTCGCCAGTTCTATACCGCGCCAACTCGGCCACCTCCTGGCTTTGTACGTGATAACGAACCTCTTCGATCGCTGTATTTGCTTCATTCCAGTATTGATCGTTGCGCTTGAGCGTGAGGACAGAGCCCGGCACCCAGTGCGTCAAGACATAAGCGCCATTGGACAGCAGCTTCCCCGGGCGCGCAAAACTGTCTCCGTGTTCGGCCAGCGAGCCGGGGTGCATTGGAAATGTTGATGGATGCGTCAGCAAGCTCAACAGGTACGGTGTCGGGCGATTCAGCGTAATGGTCAGTGTGTTGTCATCGACCGCATTTAGCGCAGAGACGTCGCCAAGAAACTCTGCATAAAAAGCGGCAGTTGCCGGGTCTGTCAGGCGGTTGACCGCAAAAACAAAGTGCTCGGCTGTAACGGGATCACCGTTCGACCACTTTGCGTTTGTCCTGAGATGAAACGTATAAGTCAACCTGTCGTCGGAGACATCCCACGACTCGGCCACGCCACTCGTCAGCTCGCCGGCCGACGTATAACTAACAAGGCCTTCGCCGATATCCCGCAAGACGGCCGCTGCCTGCAAACTCCTGGCTTTGTGCGCATCGAGAGATTCGGGCTCGGTACCGAGGCCGCGATTGAGAACGGAAGCTGAGTCACTCGTGTCCTCGGAGCCACCACACGCAGCAACGCCGGACAACAGCAGAATCAGCAACAGGAGCCGTATCGATTTCATGCTTCAGAGGATACCTGAAAGGCGCGCAGTATCACCCGACCAGGTCACATCAAGAGGTGCGTCAGGCGCTTCGCTGCAGCTGCCGCTTCTTGAGGTGCACCAGCAGTAGAGACACTGCGGACGGCGTCATGCCCTCGAGGCGTGATGCCTGCCCCAGCGTTGTAGGTCTTGCTGCAATTAGCCTCTGCCGCGCTTCATTCGACAGGCCATCCACTGTTTTGTAGTCGATGTCGTCGGGCAGGCGCAGTGACTCCTGTTTTGCGTGCTTCACGATCTCTCGTTCCTGGCGCTCGATGTAACCGGCGTATTTCGCTTGCACTTCGAGCTGCAGTGCGACCTGTTCATGTTGCTCATTGCTAACGAGGTCGGCCGCTTCGCCGCCACCAACGTCGGCTAGCGCAACAACATCTCGATACATGAACTCTGGTCGCTTTAGAAGCGCCGCAGCGGTGGCGCTCTGTGCCTTAACAAATATGCCCTCAAGTCGCCGCTGTTCATTTGCCACCGCTTCGCGCTTCGCGTTGTAGACCGACCAGCGCTCATCATCGATGAGGCCCAGCTCACGTCCCTTTGGTGTCAATCGCTGGTCGGCGTTATCTTCGCGAAGCGTCAGCCGGTATTCCGCGCGACTCGTAAACATGCGATAGGGCTCGCTCACGCCGCGGGTGATCAGGTCATCAACCAACACCCCTATGTACGCTTCGTGCCGCTCCGGACACCACTCTTCCTGGTCGTGCGCCTGGTGCGCCGCATTGATCCCCGCCAGCAGCCCTTGTGCGCCGGCCTCTTCGTAGCCGGTTGTGCCGTTTATCTGGCCCGCAAAGTACAAGCCGTTTACGTGTTTCGTTTCAAGTGTTGGCTTCAGGTCGCGCGGATCGAAATAGTCATATTCGATCGCGTAACCGGGTTGCATGATATGCGCGTTTTCAAAACCGATAATCGAGCGCACGAATCGCACCTGCGTTTCATACGGCAGGCTCGTCGAAATGCCGTTCGGATAAACCTCGTTCGTGGTGAGCCCCTCAGGCTCAACAAAAATCTGGTGCGATGTCTTGTCCGCGAAGCGCACAATCTTGTCTTCAACCGACGGGCAATAACGAGGACCCACGCCCTCGATCATTCCTGAGTACATTGGTGATTCGTCGAGCGAGCCGCGAATAATATCGTGCGTCTCTTCGGTCGTTCTCGTTATGTGGCAGGAAATTTGTTTCGGATGATCGCCACGTTTGCCCAGAAATGAAAACACCGGCGTGGGTTCATCGCCGGGCTGTTCCTGCATTAACTCGTAGTTGAGCGTTTTGCCGTCGAGTCGCGGCGGCGTGCCGGTTTTGAGTCGAGCAACGCCAAAGGGCATCTCGCGGAGTCGTTCGGCGAGTTTGTTCGACGGTTCATCACCGGCCCGGCCACCCGCTTTTTCCGTGCGTCCGATCAGTATTCGACCCGCGAGGAATGTGCCGACCGTCAGGATGACCGTTTTCGCCAGAAACTTAAGCTTTTCTCCGGTAATGACACCGACAACACGGTCGCCCTCAAGAATGAGGTCCTCAACCGACTGCTGGAATACCGACAGGTTTGGCTGGTTTTCGATCGCCGTGCGGATAACGTGACGATAAATCTGCCGATCTGCCTGCGCCCGCGTCGCGCGAACGGCAGGCCCCTTGCTCGCATTTAACGTACGAAACTGGATGCCGGCGAGGTCAATTGCTTGCGCCATCGCGCCACCCAGCGCGTCGATTTCCCGAGTCAGGTGCCCCTTGCCGATGCCGCCGATGGCCGGGTTGCAGCTCATTTGACCCAGCGTTGCGATGTTTTGCGTGATCAAAAGCGTATTCGCACCTGCCCGTGCGGCCGCCAGCGAGGCTTCCGTACCGGCGTGGCCGCCGCCAATTACAATTACGTCGTAGCTTTCAGTCATTGGTTAAAAAGTAACCAGTCAGGGCCGCGCATTCTTTACTATTTGCGGGCCGTTGTCCAAGATGGCTCGCTGATTAAAGTACTGAGTAAAGCATGCACCGAATCCTCGCTATTTTGCTGATCTTTTTTTTGACGATTAGCGCTACCCACGCGCAGTCGCTTGAGCTCACAGACTGCCGCATTAGTGCCGGCCCGGGCGCTTCCAGCATGGCTGCGCGCTGCGGCACGATGACGCGCCCGCTGGACCCCACCGGGGCGGTGCCTGGCGAAATCGAACTTCGGGTTGCTGTAGTTCCGGCGCTTAACCTGAGGCCTGAGCCAGACCCTCTTGTGCCGATCGCGGGCGGACCCGGGCAGGGGTCGGTACAGTTTTACACCGCCTACTACTGGGCCTTCGAAGATGTGCGCAGGAATCGCGACATACTGCTTATCGATCAGCGCGGCACGGGTGAGTCTGCGACGATGGATTGTGAATTTGATGACGACATTCTCGAGGGTGAGTACTCGGTCGAGGTAACGGTGGAATACACCGAACGTTGCCTCGAGCAATTGCCACACGACCCGCGCTTTTTTACGACCAGCGTCGCCGTCACTGACATGGAAGCCGTCCGTGAGGCGCTCGGCTATCCGGCGCTTAACTTGTACGGCGTTTCGTATGGCACGCGCGTCGCACAACATTTCGCGCGCCGTTATCCCGACTCGACTCGCACCGTTGTCATTGACGGCGTGGTGCCACCGCAACTTTCGCTGGGTCCCGAAATTGCCACCGAAAGCCAAAAGGCTGTCGACAACATTCTGGCGCGCTGCGCCGAGGACGATGCGTGCAACGAGCGTTTCCCTGACGTCGCTGCTGACTTTGAGCGCGTCGTCGACGAGCTTCGTGCCGCGCCGGTGACTATAGAGGTGCCAAACCCGAGCACCGGTCGCCCGGAAAAGCTCGAGTTCGGCGAAGGTGAGCTTGCTGGCGCGATCCGCCTGCTCGCCTACCACCCGAACTCGATCGCACTAATGCCATTGCTCATACACGAGGCCGGCAAGGGTAACTATGTGCCACTCGGTTCGCAGTTCATGATGACCATGATCGCCATGACGGACGCGATGTCTTTGGGCATGCATAACTCAATTCTGTGCACCGAGGATGTCCCGTTCTACGACAAATCGTCGATCGACTACGACGGCCTCGCGGCCAGCTACATGGGCACCTTTCAGCTCGATGCACTTGAGGCTATCTGCTCGGTCTGGCCCGCAGGGCCCATCGATGATGAGTTCAAGGTCCCGCTTGCGACCGACTTGCCGGTCCTGTTGCTCTCCGGTGATGCCGATCCGATTACACCACCGCGTTATGCCGACCTTGCAGGAGTGGACCTCGAGAACGCCACTCCCCTTATCGGCACGCATCAGGGGCACGGCCAGATCAGCGTTGGCTGTACGCCGCAACTGGTTGCTGACTTTATTGCCGCGGCTGATGGCTCCGGCCTGGACGCGACATGTCTGGAACGAAGTTTTGTGATGCCGTTTTTCCTCGATTTCTCGGGGCCGAACCCATGATCAAGGTTGATGGCATTCATAAATCCTTCGGCAAGGTGCGCGCCCTCCGGGGCGTCAGCTTTGATGCGCCCGACGGCAAAATAACCGGCCTGCTCGGCCCGAACGGTGCCGGTAAGTCGACGACGTTGCGAGTGCTGTACACGGTGCTGAAGCCCGACGTGGGCTCGGCAAGCATTGATGGCGCTGATGTCGTAACGGACAGCCTCTCGGCGCGGCAGAAAATTGGTGCGCTGCCGCACGGCGCCGGTCTGTATCCACACCTGACGGCGCGCGAAAACATCGCCTATTACGCGAACCTCTGTGGCATCGACAAGAGCGAAGTCGACGACAGGGTGGCCGCCATCATTCGATTGCTGGAGATCGAAGAATTTTCCGACCGGCGCACGAAGGGATTTTCGCAGGGCCAACGCACGAAGGTATCGCTGGCTCGTGCGCTGGTGCACGACCCGCAGAACGTCATCCTCGATGAGCCGACGAACGGCCTCGATGTCATGGCAACACGGTCCTTGCGACGCCTGATACTGAAGTTAAAAGATGCCGGGCGCTGCATTTTATTCTCTTCGCACGTCATGCAGGAGGTCGCTGCATTGTGTGATGACATTTGCATCATCGCCAGCGGCCAGGTGGCTATAGACGGTTCGGTCGACAGTATTCGGGAGCGCACAGGGCAGGACGACCTGGAAGAGGCGTTTGTCGCTGCGATCCAGATGGTGGGAGGCGAATGATGCGAACCTTCCTCACGGTTTTCTTTAAAGAGTTGCTGGACAACATTCGCGATCGCCGTACGCTGGCCTCCGCGCTGATCATGGGTCCGATTTTTGGTCCGGTTATGTTCGCCGTTATTATCAATTTGTCGATAGACCGCGCCCTCGATGACGCCGAAAGCGTCATGGAGTTACCGGTCATCGGGCAGGAGAATGCACCAAACCTGATGCGCTTTCTTGAGAGTCGTAATATCGACATCGTTGCCGGACCGGCGGACGCTGGCGGCGCCGCGGAAGCGGTGAAAAGCGGCCTGCATGACGTCGTTCTGGTGGTGCCTGAAAACTTCGGCGAACAGCTGGCCGATACGATTCCGGCCAGGGTCGAGCTGTACTCCGACGAGGCAAATTCTCAGGGCGAAAAAGAGGAGCGTCGAGCCCGCAGAGCCTTGCGCGCATACAACCAGCAGCTCGCGGGCATTCGGCTGTCGGCACGCGGTGTAAATCCGTTGTTGCTGCGCCCGATCAACATCGATGAGGTTGATGTTTCAACGCCCAGCGGTCGCTCCGCGATGCTGCTTGGCATGATGAGTTACTTCTTTATTTTTGCGCTGTTGATGGGGGGCATGTATCTGGCAATTGACACAACGGCGGGTGAGCGCGAGCGCGGCTCGCTGGAACCGCTGTTGTCTCTGCCGGTAACGCGCGGGCAATTGATCCTCGGCAAGATAATGGCAACCTGCGTGTTCATGGCCGCGTCGTTAATACTGAGCCTGTTGTCTTTTTATGTGGTCCTGGAGTTCATGCCGCTGGAGCAGCTCGGGATGACGCCGAACTTCGGGTTGGCTGTCGTTGCCGCCGCGTTTTTCCTGTTGCTACCGTTCATCCTGCTCGGCGCATCCTTAATGACGCTGGTCGCATCATTTACAAAAAGCTACAAGGAGGCGCAAACCTGGCTTAGCGTCGTGCTAATCGCACCGACCCTGCCCATTCTTGTTGTGAGTATTTTAACGCTCAGGCCGAAGCTCGAATTTATGTTTGTACCGTCGTTGAGCCAGCACCTGATACTCGTCGACATGGTTAAGAATGAACCGCTGAACGGCCTGCATATCGCAATTTCAGTTTGCAGCACGCTGGTCTTTGGAGCGATTCTAACCTGGATATGTGCTCGGCTTTACCAGCGCGAAGGACTCCTGGGCTAGGCTCAGTTGCGGCGAATCGCCGCTTCTACGGTTGACAAATCCGACCGTTTCTCCACCATGGGGACCCCAGGGATAAGAATAACTATTATGGCTCTGTTCTCCGAAGTGCGGCGCCGCAACGTCCTTAAAGTCGCGTTGCTTTACGCCCTCGCCAGTCTGTTGATTTTATGGGTGGTTGGCGGCTCGCTGATCTGGCTCGGCGCACCCCGGTGGGCTAATGAGTTCGTCCTGCTGGTGCTCGCGATCGGCTTTCCTGTTGCGCTGATTTTTGCGTGGACTTACGAAATTACCGCGCACGGTCTGCAAAAAACGCTGGACGTCGACCAGACGCAATCTATCGTCTACAAAACAGGCCAAAAACTAAACGCCGCCATGGCGGTACTCGCCGTTCTCGGCCTCCTCGCCCTCGTCGGCGAGCGGCTGCTGCCAACATTTGAGCTTCCCAAAATCATTGAGCCGATCTTGCTGGCGCCGGTTTATGAGAGACCCGAAAAAATGGGCGTGCCCACGGAGATTCGTGCGTACACGCTCGACAATGGTTTGCGCATTATTGTCTGGCCAGACCACGACATACCGAACGTGGTGATGTACAACTTTGTGCGCGCAGGTGGCCGTAACGAGTATCCGGGTATCACGGGGCTCTCGCACTTTTTCGAACACATGATGTTTAACGGCACCAAGCGCCGCAAACAGGGGGCGTTTGACGAGACCATGGAGGCCGCCGGCGGCGCGAACAACGCGTACACGTCTGAAGATCTAACGGTTTACATGGACTGGTTTCCCCGCTCGGCGCTGGAGACCATTTTTGATCTCGAAGCAGATCGACTGCACCATCTTGCGATCGATCCGGACGTTGTCGAATCCGAGCGCGGCGTCGTTTACTCGGAGCGCCGGTTGCGCATCGACAATGACAACTTCGGCCTCCTCTACGAACAAATGATGGCGACAGCGTTTGTCGCTCACCCCTACCAGGTTCCGGTCATCGGCTGGCCATCGGACATCGAAGGCTGGACACAAGAAGACCTCGAGTCTTATTTTCATACCTATTACGCACCGAACAACCTGACAATGGTTTTTACCGGTGATGTCGAGGCCGAGGAAGTCTTCACGCTGGCGGAGGACTATTTCGGACCGATCCCCGATCAGGACCCGCCGAGTCCGATCACAACGATAGAGCCCGAGCAGCGCGGTGAACGACGGTTACTGGTTAAGGCGGATGCTCCAACACCGCTCTTGCACATGGCCTTTCACGCCGGCAGCGCTACTGACGCGGAAACTCTACCGTTGAATGTCTTGTTAAACGTCCTTGTCGGCGGCAACTCATCGCGGCTGCATCGGTTGTTTGTCGAAGACGAGCAAATAGCGCTGTCTGTCGAGGGCTTTCAAATGGAGGGCTTCGATCCGGGCCTCATTTATTTTTATCTCACGTTACCGCCGGACGCAGACACGCACATCGTAGAGGCGCGCCTGCTTGAGGAGCTTGGCCGGGTCGCTAGCGAGGGCGTTACAGAGGCGGAGCTGCAAAAAGCCCGCAATATCATGATCGCCGACCACTGGCGGGACCTGTCAACGATTAACGGCAAGGCCGCAGCACTTGGCCGCGCCGAGGTGTTCCACGACGATTACCAGCTCGCGTTTTCCTTGCCCGATGACCTTGCTGCCGTAACTGCGATACAAATTCAACAGGTAGCCAGCGACGTATTCGACCGGGACAGCATGACGGTCGGGGTGTTGCGGTCCCCCGAACAGGAGGTTGAACAATGAACCGTCGGCTGTTCGTCCTGCTGGCCCTGCTGCCGTTAACCGGCGCCTTCGGCGATGGCGTGACGCTTCCCGCCGCTGAGCGCATCATGCTCGAGAACGGCACCGTTTTGATTCTCAACGAGAATCACGACGTTCCTTTGGTCGGTTTGCAAGCGATTGTGCGCGGCGGCGCGGCGGCCGATCCGGCCGACAAGCACGGGCTCGCCAGCTTGCTGGCAAAGCTGCTGGAAAAGGGGGCCGGGGACCGCAGTTCAGCAGAATTTGCAGAGGCGGCTGCCGCGGTTGGTGGCGAGTTGAGCGCTTCGGCCGGGCTTGAGTCGATATCGGTTTCTGCAGACTTCATGTCAAAAGACGCCGCGCTTATGGTTGAGCTCGTAGCGGACATGCTGCAACGACCGACTCTCGATGCGGACGAGTTTACAAAACTGCGTGATCGATCCATTAACCTGATCAAGGCGGCAAAGGGCTCTGACCCCGGTAACCTGATGCCGTATTACGCCAGTGCCTTTTTGTTTGGCGAGCATCCGTACGGTAATCCGATCCATGGCAGCGAATCATCGCTGGCCAATGTTAGCCACGGCGACCTGTTGGCTTATTACGCGGACATGGTCGGTGGCAACAGGCTTGTCATTGCGGTGTCCGGCGATTTTCGGATTGGCGCAATGCGCACGGCATTAAGCAATGCTTTTGGTGGTTGGCAAACAGCCGCCGGAGCTCTGCCCGAGATCGCGGCGGCGACGCCGGTGATGGGTAATCGCGTTTACCTGATCGACAAACCCGGCGCGACACAAACGCATTTTCGGATTGGCAATACCGGTGTCTCGAGAGACTTTGCACAACGCGCAGAGCTCGACCTCGCCAACACTGTATTTGGTGGTCGCTTCACCTCGATGCTGATGACGGAGCTTAGAGCCAAATCGGGACTCAGTTACAATGCCAGCTCCGTTTTATCCCGCTATTCCCGGCCTGGTTCTGTGTTTATCAGCTCTTTCACCGAAACCGGCACGACCGTGGAGGCGCTGGATGTGGCGCTGGGCGCTTTGGGCCAGCTCAGAGACCTGGGGCTCGATGAGGCGATGGTCGTTTCCGCGCGCAACTATGTCATGGGCCAGTTTCCACCGCGCCTCGAAACGGCGGCGCAGCTAGCCGATACGTTTGCATTGTTGGAGGCCACCGGTCTGGGTACATCGTACATCGATGAGTACGGCGCCAACCTGTCTGCGGCAACACCTGAGTCCATTGCCCAGGTCATAGCCGAGGTCTATCCGTCAGCCGACCGTCTCGTGTTCGTGATTCTCGGCGATGCTGAGCTTATTCGCGATCAGGTGGCACAGTACGGCCCGGTCACCGAAATTTCGATCTCGGAGCCGCGGTTCCACCCTTAGCCGCCGGCTGCGCCGGCAAATAGCGCACCGACAGCAAGAAACGGAATGGCGACGACAACGCCGACTGCGGCGCCGGCCGTCTTGATGGCGGAAATCTTGACCGTCTCCACCGTGTAAATGTCCTGCCAATCCGCCACTACCGGTGCACCTCTGGGCTGGGTTCCTGTGTTCTTATGTATCGTCCCCTTAATCTCGGTCGCGGTGACTTCGGTAATGTTTATTTCCTTGCTGCGACCGTCCAGATACGTCAGTCGGACCCGGTCGCCCGCCTCAACCTGGCTTGCAATGGACTGGTCGTCGAGATCGTAAACCGGCTTGATCGTTGTGCAGGCGGTGCTCAGTAAGAACAGGGCGCTCATCATCAGGGTTGTGGTTATTTTCAGTGTTTTGCTCACGGTGTTCTCCTCGTTTGGTGAGGAGACACAGTGACGCACCAGGCACCGCCGGCCCTGAGGGCCCGCTGATGCTTTCCTCATCTTGCCCTGATGAAGCCCCTTAACTGGGCGGGTGGGTTATTTGCCGATGCAGAACTGGGAGAAGATTCGGCCCAAAAGGTCGTCTGAGGAGACGGCGCCGGTTATTTCACCGAGGGCCTGGTGGCTGAGGCGCAGCTCTTCGGCCAGCAGTTCGCCGGCACGGGTCTCTTCGAGGGCCGTCCGGCCTGTCGCGAAATGCATTGCAGCCCGCTCCAGGGCATGCAAATGCCGTTTGCGCGCGGTGAATGCGCCCTCTCCGAGGTTTTCGTAGCCCGCGAGCTTGCGGATGTGTTGTCGTAGCGTCGGTAGACCCTCCCCGGTCTTCGCGGAAAGGCCTATGCGGCCTTCCTGTTGTTTCGCCGAGCCTTCGCACAGGTCGATCTTGTTGTGTACGGCGGTAACCGGAACCCCGCCCGGAATGGGCTCGTCTATTTCGCCCTGCTCTGGATCGGTTGCGTCCTGGATCCAAAGCACCGCATCCGCGCTCTGGAGCGCGGCTCGCGCCCGACGAATGCCCTCTTCTTCAACGCGGTCCGGGTCTTCTCGGAGGCCGGCTGTATCGACTAGCTCGACAGCCAGCCCGTCAATATCGATTTGCTCTCGCAGGATGTCGCGAGTAGTTCCCGCGATTTCGGTAACGATGGCCGCCTCCTGACCGCTCAGCAAGTTCAACAGGCTGGATTTGCCGACATTCGGTTTACCAACGATCACAACCTGAAAACCGTCGCGCAGAACGCGGCCCTGCTTTGCCTGTTCCTGCAACAAGGCGAACGCGTCTGCGCACTCATTGAGGCGACGAAGCAAGAGGTCATCCGACAGGAAGTCGATTTCTTCTTCCGGAAAGTCGATCGCCGCTTCGACATGCATGCGTAAGCGGACCAGCTGTTCCGCGAGCGCATCGACAGCGCTGGAAAAAGCGCCGGACAGTGACCGCAGCGCCGCTCGAGCCGCCTGTGTGGTGCCGGCATTTATCAGGTCAGCAATCGCCTCCGCCTGCGTCAGGTCCAGCTTGTCATTAAGAAATGCCCGCTGCGAGAACTCGCCCGGTTCGGCGCGTCGGGCTCCCATCGCCACTATCGCCTCGACAATTAACGATATGACCAGCGGTCCGCCGTGGCCATGAAGCTCAAGTACCGATTCACCCGTAAATGAAGCCGGTGCCGGAAAGTACAGCGCAAGACCGGCGTCCAGCTTCTGGCCACCCGCATCAAGAAAGACCCGATGCGCGGCAAATCTTGGTTCCGGCAGACTTCCAAGTAATGTTCTTGCGATATGCTCGGTCTTCTCTCCGGAGACGCGCACGATGCCGACGCCGCCCGTTCCGGGTGGCGTCGCCGCAGCTACGATCGTGTCGGTAAGGCCCGTCATAAGTCAATGAGACCACAGGTGACCAGCAGATGCAGAGCAAAAATGTTGAGTTCTCGAATAGTGCAGGAGAGACCCTGGCAGGGATTCTTGATCTGCCCGTCGGCAAGCCGCGCGCTTTCGCTTTGTTTGCGCATTGCTTCACCTGTTCCAAGAACCTGAAGGCGGCTACCAATATCTCGCGCTCAATGACGGCTGCCGGTATTGCCGTTTTGCGCTTTGACTTCACCGGCCTCGGACAAAGTGATGGCGCCTTCGAAGACACGACCTTTTCCAGCAACGTCGATGATTTGATCTCGGCCGCGCGCTGGCTCGGGCGGGAACATCGCGCCCCGGAAATATTGTTTGGCCACTCGCTCGGTGGTACCGCCGTCTTGCAGGCCGCGCCGAGCATTTCATCGGCGGTAGCCGTTGCTACGATAGGATCACCGTCGGATCCGGCGCACGTTTCAAATATGTTCAAGGAGTCCGCTGCGGAATTGCGCGAGAAAGGCGTCGCCGATGTACAGCTCGGCGGCAGGCCCTTTCGCATCAAGGAGCGCTTTCTCGATGATCTTTTTGCGCATGATCTGAACAACACCATCTCCGGTTTGCGTAAAGCGCTGCTCGTTATGCACGCCCCCCTGGATGCGATCGTCGAGGTGGAGAACGCCTCGCAGTTATTCATGGCCGCAAAGCACCCGAAGAGTTTCGTTAGCCTCGACAAAGCCGATCACCTGTTGTCTCGTGAAGAAGATTCACGCTACGCCGGTCGAGTGCTGGCGTCGTGGGCAACGCGTTATTTGCCCGAGGCAGATGGGCCCGTGGTGACGCCACTTGAGACCATCGAGGACGGGGTCGTTGCGCGAACGCTCATTGACGGTTTTCGTACCAATGTTGTGGCCGGGGGTCATTCCTTTCTTGCGGACGAGCCACTTGGTGTTGGTGGAACCGATGCCGGGCCCTCGCCTTACGAGCTGTTGTCCGCCGCACTCGCAACATGTACAACGATGACGCTGAAAATGTATGCCAGCCTAAAGAAAATTGACTTGCGCTCCGTAACGGTCGCGGTTCGTCACGGCAAAGTACACGCGAAAGATTGCGCCGATTGTGAAAGCCCTGGCGGCAAGATTGACGAGTTTCAGCGTACGCTAACGCTTGACGGCGAGCTCACCGAAAAACAGCGTCAGCGAATGCTCGAAATTGCGGACCGCTGCCCTGTGCACAAAACCCTGCACGGTGAAATAAAAGTTCGCACAACCCTAAAGGGGCTCTGACCCCTTTTAGTGTTTCTTCGCTTTGTCTTCCTGCTCAACGACCTTATTGATCTTCCACTGCTGCGCAATGGACAACAGGGTGTTGGTAACCCAGTAAAGCACCAGGCCCGACGGGAAGAACGCGAAAAACGCCGTAAACATGACGGGCATGATTTGCATGACCTTCGCCTGTACCGGGTCGGCCGGGGCCGGGTTCAGCTTTTGCTGCGTGAACATTGCCGCGCCCATAATCAAAGGCAAAATGAAGTACGGATCCTTCGTTGAAAGATCGGTAATCCAAAGGGCAAACGGCGCCTGTCTCATCTCGACACTTTCGAGCAACACCCAGTAAAACGCCAGGAAGAACGGCATCTGAATCAGGATCGGCAAGCAACCGGCCGCCGGATTCACTTTTTCGCGCTTGTAGAGCTCCATCATTGCGGCACTTAGTGCCGGCTTGTCATCCTTGTAGCGATCCTGCATGGCCTTCATGCGCGGCTGAAGACTGCGCATCTTCGCCATCGAGCGGCCGCTGGATTCCGTGAGTTTGTAGAACGCGAGCTTGATCAGGAGCGTCACCAGGATAATCGCTACGCCCCAGTTGCCGACGTACTTGAAGACAAAGGCGAGCAACATGAAGAGCGGGTTCGAAATTATTGTGAGCCAGCCGTAGTCGACCGTAAGCGTTAACTTCTTATCGATCTCTTTGAGTTGCGACTGCATTTTCGGCCCGACAAACGCGGTGGTCGAGAATGTCCTGCTTGTTCCCGGGGCGATCGACTGTGCCTGCCCGGTGATGCTGGCCGTCGCGCGGTCGCCGCGGACGCTAACGCGATACGACTGCTCTGTCTCGCGCGTGGGAACTACGGCGCTCAGGAAATGGTGCTGTATCGATCCGATCCAGCCAGCCTGAGACTTAAAGTCGTATGCGCCATCTTCGAGTAGGTCGCCACGCTTTAGCTTCTCGGATTTTTCACCGTCGAAGATGATCGGTCCGGCAAAAGAATAAGAGTCGACATCAAACATGCTGCGCTCTTGTTCTTTTGAGATGCGAATAATCTGCGCGTACTCTGCGCCGCGCCAAAGGGCGTCGCTACGGTTGGTAATCTCGTGTTCTATATCAATGGCGTAGCTGCCGCGCTTGAATCGAAGTCGTTTTTCGACGCTGACGCCGTCTGCTCCCGGTCGAGAGAGTGTCACGACAAGCTCATCTGCGCTTCCCAGGTCATAGCTGTCGGCGTCGGCCGAAAAGTGCTTTTTATAATTCGGCCGGTTGCCCTCTTCCACCGTTCGTAACCCGGTACGAATAAGGCCCAGGTTGGACGGGTCTGTGCTCAGTAGTTGCACCAACACGTCCGGCTGATCTTTCGCAATCGGGTAAGCAAGCAGTTTGGCGGACTGCAGGGTCCCACCGTCGGTGCTGATTTCAATATCCAGCACGTCGGTCGTTACGCGAATGGTTGGCGCGGACGGTGCGGCCGTTACCTCGGGCGCCTCGTCTCCGATCGACATTTCCGCATCCAACGACGCATCATCCGCAGCGCTGAGCTCCGGCAGATCGCCGCTGTCGTCGTCGATTGGCATTTCCAGCGGCTCGACTTGCTGTGTCGTTGCGGCGACGGGCTGCGGTGCATAATCCTGTAACCAGGTCTGGTACGTGATCCAGCCCATGAGGCCGAAGAATGCCCAGATCAGCAGTCGTTGATTGTCCATCCGTTAACTATCCTGCGTAGTTTGTTTGCGTCTTGCCTTCGAGCATCGTTGCCAGTGCTGCTCGAGGCTCTCATTTATCGCGCTGTTCTTCGCCATGGCCGCGGCCGGCTGATTAATTACGACGATATCGAGCCCCGCCAACAGCGGTTGATGGTGCCGAAAGGACTCTCGAATTACCCTTTTTATGCGGTTTCTCGTGCTTGCCTTGCGACAATGCTTCTTCGAGATCGCCATTCCAAGCCGGCAAGTCTCTTCTTTGTTGTCGCGGCAAAGTACTGTAAAGAATTTATCGCGGCTGCGCGTCGCTTTTTTGAACACGCGGCCGAAAGCGGCAGCATCGAGTAAGCGGCTCGTTTTCCGAAACCGAAGACTTTTGCCGCTCGTCAGGCTTGAATTTTGCTGCGTCGTCGTGACGGTCGCGTATGGGTTATGGCGTCAGCTGCGCGCGGCCTTTTGCGCGGCGGCGCTTGAGTACGAGGCGCCCGGCTTTGGTGGCCATGCGTGCGCGGAAACCGTGGGTGCGTGCGCGCTTGATTTTGCTGGGCTGAAATGTGCGTTTCATGACTATTACCTGGGCCTTGATCCGGCAAAAATGGGCCGGTTTTTCAGAAGGTCGGCAAGCGTACTGATATGGCCTGACAGTGTCAATAGACGGATGTAAACCTTGAACTTTCAGTATAGACTGCCCCGTCGTTCTATTGTCTTACACTACAGCTCGGCCCGGTATGGTTTTGGGTCTTATGGGGAACTCTTTGTCTGCTGAATCGACGCTCTGGAACCAGTGCCTTCGCGTCCTGCAGGCGGAGCTACCCGAGCAGCAGTTCAACACCTGGATCCGACCCTTGCAGGCCGTTGATGACGGCAGCACTTTACGATTACTGGCGCCGAACCGCTTCGTGGTTGACTGGTTGCAACAGCACCATTTGCAGCGGATTTTGCAGCTTGTCGAAGAGGGTGGCGGTGGGACGCAGCTGCTTATCGAAGTTGGCTCGCGAAGCGGCCGGGCAGCAGGCACCGAGCCGGGCAATGACCGGCCAAGAGCGACACCTATAAAAGCCAACAGCCACGCGCCGGTTGCCTCGCGCCTGAACCCAACCTTCACCTTCGAGAGCTTTGTTGAAGGCAAATCCAACCAGCTCGCCAGAGCTGCGGCCATGCAGGTTGGCGAGAACCCGGGGCTTTCGTACAACCCTCTTTTTATATACGGCGGGGTCGGCCTCGGTAAAACCCACCTGATGCAGGCCATTGGGAACGCCATGCTGAAGTCCAATCCTGAGGCCAGAGTCAGCTATGTGCATTCCGAACGCTTCGTTGGTGACATGGTCAAGGGACTGCAGCACAACAAGATTTCGGAGTTCAAGCGCGCTTATCGCTCTCTGGATGCGCTGCTTATCGACGACATCCAGTTTTTTGCGGGCAAGGAGCGCTCCCAGGAGGAGTTTTTCCACACCTTTAATGCCCTGCTTGAGGGTCAGCGACAAATCATCCTGACCTGCGATCGTTACCCCAAGGAGGTTGCCGGTCTTGAAGAGCGACTTACGTCGCGATTTGGCTGGGGCCTTACCGTCGCTATCGAGCCACCGGAGCTCGAAACCTCGGTCGCGATTTTGATGAGTAAAGCGGCGGCGGAGGGCATCGTACTGCCCGAAGAGGTCGCCTTTTTTATCGCCAAACGAATTCGATCCAATGTTCGCGAACTTGAGGGTGCGCTGCGGCGCGTGATTGCAAACTATCGCTTCACCGGCCGCGCCATTGATGTCGACTTTGCGAAAGAAGCACTACGCGATTTACTCGCTCTTCAGGATCGCCTGGTTTCTATCGAAAACATTCAGAAAACTGTCGCAGACTATTTTAAGATTCGCGTCGGCGACCTCTTGTCAAAAAAACGCACGCGATCGATTGCCCGGCCAAGGCAGTTTGGCATGGCGTTGGCCAAGGAATTAACGAATCACAGCTTGCCGGAGATTGGCGATGCTTTCGGCGGGCGGGATCATACGACGGTGCTACATGGTTGCCGAAGAATTGAGTCTTTGCGGGAAACCGAAAAACGCGTGGATGATGACTATTTGAATTTGTTGAGAACTCTGACAGGATGATGTGGATAAGCAGTGGAAAATTTTAGTGTCTTTTTTTATCCACAAGGTGCCCACAGGACATGGTCTGGGCGCGCACGAATTGTTAGCGTATGAAAGAGCATGTAAGTCATTGATTTTATGTATAATAATAAAGTTATGCACAAGTATGACGGTCCTTAATAATAATAATAAATTAACTATTTCCAATTTTTATTAACAGGTGGAACCTATGAAGTTTACCGCAGCTCGGGAAGCGCTGTTGAAACCACTACAGGCCGTAATCGGCGTTGTAGAGAGACGGCAAACAATGCCTATTTTGTCGAATGTCCTCATTATTGCAAAAGATGGACAATTATCAGTCACAGCAACAGATCTTGAGGTCGAGTTAGTTGCACAGACAGACGTTGAGTCAGAGTCGGATGGGGAAATCACTGTCTCTGGCAGAAAGCTTCTTGATATTTGTCGAGCGTTGCCAGAAGGCTCTGAGGTAAACGTCAGTTTAAGCGGCGAGAAGCTCGGCGTTCGGGCCGGGCGAAGTAAATTCAATTTGGTAACGCTGCCGGCGGCAGAATTTCCGGTTGTTGAAGACATTAAGGCTGGACAGACAATTACGGTAGGCCAGGCGTCGCTGGCTCGACTGATCGAGAAGACACACTTCTCAATGGCGCAGCAGGATGTTCGCTATTATTTGAATGGCATGTTGCTTGAGACGGGCGGTAAACATCTGCGAGCTGTCGCAACCGACGGGCACCGATTGGCTTTGTGCCAGGCGGATTTGGAGGGGAATGATCTTGAAGAACAGCAAGTCATTGTGCCAAGGAAAGGTGTTCTTGAGTTACAGCGGCTGATGTCGGGTGAGGGTGATCTGAATATCGAGTTGGGTTCAAACCATATCCGGATTCAGCTTGAAGGCATTCGTTTCACATCCAAGCTTATCGATGGACGATTCCCCGAATACGATCGGGTGATTCCAAAAGAGTCTTCCAACGAACTCAAGGCGGACCGAACAGAGTTCAAAAACGCGCTGCAAAGAACGGCCATTTTGTCGAACGAGAAGTACCGCGGAATTCGTCTTGTTATTAGAGATAGTGGAGTGATGCTGCAAGCCCACAACCCGGAGCAGGAAGAGGCCGAGGAAGAGCTGGCCGTTGAGTACGCAGGTGAGGATATCGAGATTGGCTTCAATGTTAACTACTTGCTTGATGCGCTGGGTGCGGTTGAAGGCGACGATGTGACGCTTTCTGTTCAGGACAGCAACTCAAGCTGCCTGATCCGACAACCAGGAAACGACGATTGCACGTTTGTAGTAATGCCTATGCGATTGTAGGCGAGGGCCGGCGAGAATGATCCGCCTTTTTCGGGCTAGCAACTTTCGTTGCCTGGAGAGCGTGGAGCTGGTACTCGGGCCGCGCTTTAATCTGATCAGTGGTGCTAACGCCTCCGGGAAGACAAGCCTTCTGGAGGCGTTAGCGTATCTGGGCCGGGGCAAATCCTTTCGAGGGGCGAGCACCAGCATCCTGACGAAGCACGAGGCAAGTGAGTTCGTACTCTTTGGTGAGGTGGAGCATGCGCATGGCCGGGTGGCGGTTGGCGTAAGAAACAGCCGGGAAGGGCTCGAAGTAAGGGTTGGCGGGGAAAATGCGTCCGGAGCGGCAGCGCTTGCAAAAGCGCTTCCATTGCAGGTGATCGATCCGGAGGTTCATAGCCTCATCGCGGGCGGACCGGAACAGCGTCGTCGATTTCTCGACTGGGTGGCGTTCCACGTGGAACACGACCACCTGATGATCTGGCGCCGATTTCGGCGCGCATTAAAGCAGCGGAATGCGGCGCTGAAGGCCAAATCCACCGAAGCCGCCATCCGCAGCTGGAATGCAGAGTTTCTCGATCTGGCGGGCGAGTTGGACGCCTCGCGGCGGCGCGTCCTGGAGTTAACCCTGGATAGCCTTCAGGAACACGGTCTTCTACTGCTGGAAACAGAGCTCTCCTTTGAGTACCAGCAGGGCTGGGCGCGGGAGCGGGGCCTCGCGGACGCGCTCGAAAGCGGTATCGAACGCGACCTGCAAATGGGCGCAACACAGTCGGGCCCGCACCGGGCCGACATCAAAGTGAGCTCTGACGAACGTCAGGCCCGGAAGCTCGTTTCCCGGGGACAACAAAAGTTGCTAGCCAGCGCCATGATTCTGGCGGCCACCGAAACCGCCCAGGCAGCGCTGGAACAGCCATTGCTTTTGTTGCTGGATGATCCGGCCGCAGAGCTGGATAACGAATCAATCGAGCGCCTGATGTCGGCCGTCGCGGCGTTGGGATGCCAGGTCGTTGCTACGAGCCTGGATCCAGGGGCGCTGGTTTTCCCGGAAAAGCCCGTCAGGTTCCACGTGGAACAGGGCGCTGTGACAGCAGCGGCGTAATTTATTTCCGACCTGGGAAAAATAAACCCGCGAAACTGCCGAAAACACCTTAAAAAAGAAAGATTTGGGGCGACTCCTCGGGCCCTCATTTGGTACAATGTGTCGGTTACCTTTTGAGGATATGGAATGACCGACCCAACAGAATATACTTCCAGTAATATCAAGGTCTTAAAGGGCCTGGAGGCCGTCAGAAAGCGGCCGGGAATGTATATCGGCGACACCGATGATGGCACCGGTCTCCACCACATGGTTTTCGAGGTTGTCGATAATTCGATCGACGAGGCTCTCGCAGGCCATTGCGACACCATTACCGTAACGATCCACGCCGACGAATCCGTCACGGTAAGCGATGATGGCCGCGGCGTTCCCGTGGACATGCACCCGGAAGAAGGGCGCTCCGCAGCGGAGGTCATCATGACCGTGCTGCATGCCGGCGGTAAGTTTGACGATAACTCTTATAAGGTTAGCGGCGGCCTGCACGGCGTCGGTGTCTCGGTTGTAAATGCGCTATCGGAGCACCTCGTGCTGACGGTCCATCGCGATGGCAAAATTCATCAGCAGGAATACGTGCATGGTGAACCCTCCGCAGCGCTGGCTGTTATTGGCGATAGCGAGCGCACAGGCACGACGCTGCGCTTCAAGCCGAGCGACAAGACGTTTACCAATATCGAGTTTCATTACGATATTCTCGCGCGCCGGCTGCGCGAATTGTCTTTCCTCAACTCGGGGGTTCACATCCACCTGGTTGACGAGCGCACCGAACAGGAAGAGGTTTTCGAGTACGAGGGCGGCATCAAGGCCTTCGTCAATCACCTCAATCGCAACAAGACACCGATACACCCGACGGTGTTCCACTTTTCGGTAACGAAAGACGATGTTGGTGTTGAGGCGTCGTTGCAGTGGAACGACGGCTATTCGGAAAACATGTTCTGCTACACGAACAACATTCCGCAGCGCGACGGCGGCACACACATGTCGGGGTTCCGCGCCGCATTGACGCGAACACTGAACAACTACATCGAGAAAGAGCTCAGCGCCAAGAAAGACAAATACACGCCCAGCGGTGACGACGCGCGCGAAGGGTTGACCGCTGTTCTCTCGGTCAAGGTTCCCGACCCGAAGTTTTCTTCGCAAACAAAAGACAAGCTGGTCTCGTCCGAAATAAAAGGCATTGTCGAGCAGGCGATGTCGGGCCGACTCGAAGAGTTTCTGCTGGAACATCCCGCTGAAGCAAAAGTAATCGTCTCGAAAATTGTCGATGCATCCAGGGCGCGCGAGGCCGCACGCAAGGCGCGGGAAATGACTCGTCGCAAGGGCGCGCTTGATATAGCGGGCTTGCCCGGCAAGCTTGCGGACTGTCAGGAAAAAGACCCGGCGCTGTCAGAGCTGTTCCTGGTGGAGGGCGACTCCGCCGGTGGCTCAGCAAAGCAGGGCCGTGACCGGCGCACACAGGCGATCCTGCCACTCAAGGGAAAAATCCTGAACGTCGAAAAGGCACGTTTCGACAAGATGCTGCAATCCGCCGAAGTCGGCACCCTCATCACCGCGCTTGGTTGCGGCATCGGTCGCGACGATTTTGATGCAGACAAACTGCGCTATCACCGCATCATCATCATGACCGACGCCGATGTTGATGGTTCGCACATCCGGACCTTGCTGTTGACGTTTTTCTACCGGCAAATGCGAGAGCTCATCGAGCGTGGTTACGTGTATATCGCTCAACCGCCGCTGTACAAAATCAAGCGCGGCAAACAAGAGGTCTACGTAAAAGACGACGCGGAGCTCAACGCTTATCTGCTGAACGCTGCAATGGATAATGCCGCGCTGCATGTTAATACCGAGGCACCAGCACTGTCTGGTGTTGCCCTGGAAACGCTGTCGAAAGAGCACATCGCCGTAGAAAGCATCATCACCCGCCTTGCTCCTCGATATGACGAGGTCGTCCTGCGCGTGCTCAGCGATCTGCCGGAAGTCTCCACGAAAGAGGTTGAGGGTCTGGACGCCCTGGAGGAATGGACGCAAAAACTGTCGGCGGCACTACCGAAAAGCGTGGGCGACCGGGCCGAAGATAACAACGTTGGGAGCTACACAGCGGAGCTTGATCGTGGTGATGAAGATGGCGAAGGCGTGCGAGTGGCAATCACGCGCGTACAGCATGGCGTCGGCACAACGCGCTATCTGCCGCGCGAGTTTTTCGGCACCAATGAGTACAAACACATCATGGCGCTCGCGGCAAAGATCAATGACCTGCTGTCAGATGACTCATTCATCAAGCGCGGGGAAAGAGAGGCGCCTGTCGGGTCGTTTGCCGCTGCGGTTGACTGGCTGATGAGCGAGGCGCGACGCGGGCAGTCGATTCAGCGCTATAAGGGCCTCGGTGAAATGAATCCGGACCAGCTGTGGGACACCACGGTGAACCCCGAAACCCGCCGGCTCCTGCAGGTGAAAATAGAAGACGCCGTCAAGGCGGACGAAATCTTCACGACGCTGATGGGCGATCAAGTTGAGCCGCGCCGCGAATTCATAGAGAAGAATGCACTAACGGTCGAGAACCTGGACGTCTAACGGCAGCGGTCGGCGAAGTTACTGCGCTTTCGTCACATGTTTGGCGACGATCGACGACGTTAGGCGCAGCCCGCAATGCTCGCACCAGAACGACCTCACGACGCCAAACTTTTGCAACGAAACCCGGTCGAAACGCATCAAATACATAGCGAAGGTGTTGAAATGTTAGCGAAGCGTCTTATTGCTCTGGCCGCAGCGACGATGTTGGGCTGTGCAAGCGCACCCGAGGATGACGGCGTCATCGTGAAGAACGACGCCGTGGAGGACTATATAAAGGTTTCAGAACTCAAGGAAATTGACAGCATCCGCAAGCGGGGCGAGCTTCACCACACCGTCGTGACTGAAAATTACATCATTCTCAGGGACCAAAGAAACGCGTACCTGGCCGCCTTCCGGCAGCGATGCCGTGAGCTGGACGAGCGAGAAGTAATGCCGGACCTTCGGCATGACCTGAAAATCTTGCGTGCCCGGTTCGACACCTACAGGGGGTGTCGGATCCAGGACCTCTACGAAATCACTGAGGGACAAGCGACAGAATTATTAGAGCTCGGCGAGAAGTCGAGAGAGTAAAACTCAAAAAGGGAATGGAAAGTGACAAAACTAACGATCAGCGCTGCGGCGCTACTACTGGTCGCGGCGTGCGGACAGCAGGCCGAAGAACAGCAAGTCGCCGAACCGCCAAAAGAGCTGCGTTCCGGCATCGACCTGGCCGGCATGGACCCGAATGTTCGGCCCGGCGACGATTTCTTCGCATACGTTAATGGCACTTGGGTTGAGTCAACAGAGATACCCGCGGACAAGGCACGATACGGAACTTTCGATATTCTCAGAGACGAATCGCAGGAAAACGTCAAAGCCATTATCGAAGAATCTGCGACGGGAGACTTCGCAAAAGGTACAGACGAGCAAAAGGTCGGTGATCTTTATCGCTCATTCATGGACATGGACACCCGCGACGCAAGAGGCTTAGAGCCGCTGCAACCGGAGCTTGATCAGATTGATGCGATATCAAACTATGATGATCTGGCCGTCTATTTTGCCAGCGTGATGAAGCGCAATCTGGACGCACCTTTCGCCATTGGTCAGGTGGCCGACTTCAAAAACCCGAAGCAGTACATGATCTATGCCGGCCAAAGCGGGCTAGGTCTGCCTGACAGGGAGTACTACTTCAAGGTCGACGAGACTTCGGTCGAGTTGCGAGAAAAGTATCTTGAGCACATCGAAAAAATGTTCGCGTTGGCGGGATTTGGCGATGGCAGAGCGGCGGCAAAGACCATCATGGCGCTCGAAACGCGCCTTGCCGAACAGAACATGAAAAAAGAGGACGCGCGCAACTGGACCAAGAACTACAACAAGGTCGCAATTCAGGAGCTGCCGGAGCTTATGCCGAGCTTCAACTGGGACGGTTACCTGGTAGCGGCCGACCTGCAGGGCGTCGACGCGATCGTCATCTTTACAACGGATTACATGAAGGCCCTGGACGGCATCATCACCGATACTGATATTGCCACGTGGAAGACCTATCTCTATTGGAGCGCGGTAAACAACACGGCAAGCCGGTTGACATCGGCCCTGGACGAACAGAATTTCGAGTTCTACGGAAAGGCGTTATCGGGAACGACAGAACAGCGCGCGATGTGGCGCCGCGGCGTGAACTCGGTGAACGGCATGCTCGGTGAAGTCGTCGGCAAGGTCTACATTAAAGAACACTTTCCGCCCGAAGCTAAAGAGCGAATGCTTGCTCTGGTCGGAAACCTCGTGAACGCATACGAGAAGAGCATCAAAGAGCTGGACTGGATGTCCGACGAAACAAAGGCTGAGGCCCTCGATAAATTGTCAAAGTTCACCCCCAAAATCGGTTATCCAGACGAGTGGCGTGACTACACCGCGCTGGACATCGAAGCGAATGATTACTACGGCAACGTAGAGCGGGCGTCCCTCGCAGAGTATCAGCGCTTCATGGATCGACAAGGTGGACCGGTCGATAGAACCGAATGGGGCATGACGCCGCAAACAGTCAATGCGTACTACATGCCGCCACTGAATGAGATCGTCTTCCCGGCCGCAATTTTGCAGCCGCCGTTTTTCGACCTGGAAGCAGACGAGGCCGTCAACTATGGTGCGATCGGCGCCGTAATCGGGCACGAAATAGGTCACGGATTTGACGACACGGGCAGCACCTTCGACGGTGACGGCGTAATGCGAAACTGGTGGACCGATGAAGACAGGGCGGCATTCGATGCGCGAACAGGCGTGCTCGTTGAGCAATACAGCGCGTTTCAGCCATTCGACGACCTAAGCGTGAACGGCGAGTTCACATTGGGCGAAAACATCGGCGACCTCGGCGGAATCAGCATTGGCTTGCTTGCCTATCAAATGTCGCTGAATGGCGAGGAGCCACCGGTCATCGATGGTTTCACCGGCGTGCAGCGCGTATTCCTGGGATTTGGGCAGGTGTGGCGCGGCAAGTACCGTGATGAGGCGTTGCGCTTGCAGATCGAAACCAACCCGCACTCACCGAGTCGATACCGAGCGAACGGATCGGTTCGAAATGTGCCGGCATTCTACGAGGCGTTTAACGTTACCGAAGAAGGTGCGCTCTATCTTGCACCGGAAGACCGCGTCAAGATCTGGTAAGCAAAGCACAACCGGGTATGAAAGAAGGGCCTCCATCCAGAGGCCCTTTTTATTTGTTCCTGTTACTCGTTCTTGCTGGCCCGCTCGGCCTGTTGATAAGCGCTACTAATCTCGCGCATCTTGTTTTCGATCCAGGCCTGGACAATCAGGTTTGTTTCTCGAGGCTCCCGATCCGCAGCATCTATCGGTGGGCCGATACAAAAGCGAACAGTGCCCGGCCTCTTGGTAAGTTCGCGTCGTTGCCAGAAATCCACCGCGTTGTGAGCAACGGGAACGATCTTGACGCCGGCCTCTCTCGCAAGCGCCGCACCACTGACGCCATACTTGCGCGTTTCACCCGGCGGCATGCGGGTGCCTTCCGGAAAAACCGATACCCAAACGCCCTCGGCCAGTTTTTCCTTCCCTTGTTGAATGACCTGCTTAACGGCCCGAGGGCCGGAGCGTCGATCGATAGCAATCGGGCGAAAAATCATCTGCAGGGCCCAACCAAAAAAGGGTATCCACAACACTTCGCGCTTGATCACCCAGGTCGAGCGCGGAAAAAAGGGTACGTGACCGTATGTTTCAAGCGCCGACGAATGTTTGATCATGATGACGCTTGCGGTATCGGGTAAGTTTTCCTGTCCCTCGACGACGACCTTAAGTCCGCAGAAAAAAGCGCCCGCCCAAAGCGATAGCCGACAGTAGCTAAGAACAAAGCCCCACAGAAAATCTCGTGGCGCCCAAAACAACGGCAAAACGATGAGGCCATACACAAGCGCGGTGGAAAAAACGAACGCGATGAAAATAAGAGACCGAAGCGCGCGAAACATAAATCTAGCGAGCCACTAGTTGAGCGGCAACGGCGGCCAAATCATCGTAAACCTCAACGTCACCCAGCTCGGGCGGTAGCTGTTCCGCCGTACTCGCGCCGTTACCCGTACGCACAAGTATCGGCTGAGCGCCAACGGCGGCGGCAGCCTGCAGGTCTCGCAGGGAATCACCGATGATCGGTACATCCTCCAGGGAAGCGCCGTAATGACGAGCGAGCTCAAGGAGCAAACCAGGCTTCGGTTTGCGGCAATCACAACCATCCTCGGGGCCGTGTGGACAAACCACCACCCGGTCGACGCGCCCGCCCGCAACAGAAACCAGGTCGTGTAGCTTCTGATGCATCGCCAGCAACGACGCTTTATCGAACAGCCCCCTCGCGAGGCCTGACTGATTGCTCGCTACTGCAACGGTGTATCCGGCGGCGGAAAGTTCGGCTATGGCCGCGATGCTGCCGGCCAGCGGTAGCCACTCATCAACAGACTTTACGAATTCGCGGGAGTCCTGATTGATCACGCCATCGCGATCGAGTATCACAAGTCCTTTTTCGGCCAGTTGCCCGGGCATGTCTAGCCGATCGAGAGTCGCGAAATATCGGCGACATCCAGAAACAGGGCGCGGAGTTCGCCAAGCAGGGCGAGGCGGTTATTTCTGATGGACTCATCTTCCGCCATGACCATAACATCATCGAAAAATCGATCGACAGGGTCGCGAAGGTCGGCCAGCTCGTTAAGCGCTTCGGCATAACTGCGCACGGCAAACAAAGGCTTAACCTTTTCCCGGGCGCTCTCGAGCGCACTAAAAAGAGCAAGCTCTGCATCGTCCTGCAGTAAATTTTTCTTAACGCTCAAATCAACCGGGTCGCCCGCCTTGCGCAGAATGTTTGCGATGCGCTTGTTGGCAGCCGCAAGGCTTTCGGCCTGCTCGAGGCGCGCAAAAGTCTGCACCGCGGCGAGGCGCCGGTCGAAATCGAGTAAAGACGATGGCTGTCGAACCATGACAGCATCAAACGTCTCTGTTTTGAGCCCCCGGTCACGATCCAAAAAGTAGCGCCGTAGTCGGTCGCTAATGAAGCTATAAACATCGGCGGAAACGTCGTCGTTATCCAACTTGCCCTGCGGTTGCGCGCTAACGGCGACGGCGATCAATGCTTTCAGGCCAACGTCCAGTCCACCTTCAATCAATATGCGAACAATGCCAAGTGCCGCACGGCGCAGACCGAACGGATCGCGGTTGCCGCTGGGCTTCTTGCCCAGCGAAAATATTCCGGCGAGCGTGTCGAGCTTATCCGCGGCGGCGAGCAGTTGCCCGTCTGGCGACCCCGGTATCGCATCACCCGCAAAGCGCGGCTGATAATGCTGGTTGACAGCGGCAACAACGGCTTCGGTTTCGCCATCAGCAGCGGCGTAGTAACCGCCCATCGTTCCCTGCAGCCCCGGAAACTCTCCAACCATGCCGGTAAGAAGATCGCACTTTGCGATTGCGGCTGCCCGCTCCACGGTCGCCGCGTCTTGCTCCAGCGCCGACGCAAGCCACGTCGCAATGGCGGCTACGCGCTGACTCTTGTCAAACAAACTGCCGAGGCCCTGCTGGTAAACAACCTCGCGAAGATCATCCTCGCGACTCGCGAGCGTCTTCCGGCGGTCGCTATCCCAGAAAAAAGCAGCATCTGCGAGACGAGGACGAATAACGCGTTCGTTTCCGTCTCGTACCTGGTCCGGATCTTTGCTCTCAAGGTTGGCCACGGTAATGAACTTCGAAATGAGCCTGCCGCTTTCGTCAGCCACCGGAAAATAACGCTGGTGCCCGGTGAGGGTTGAAATTACCGTTTCGCGGGGCAGCAGCAGAAACTTGTCGTCAAAGCCTCCCAGCACGGGAACCGGCCACTCAACCAGCGCAGCAACTTCGTCGTACAAAGATTCACCGTCAACAATCTGGCCGCCAGCACGACCGGCCGCCGCGTCGACGCCGGTACGAACCATTTCTCTGCGGCGCTCAAAGTCCGCGATCACATAGCCGTCCTTTTCGAGCGTCTCGAGATAAGCATCAGGCGACTCGATAGTAATCGGACCCGATGAATGAAAGCGGTGACCGCGACTCTGGTTACCAGTATCGATGCCCATCACCGTTGCATTGATGGTCGTTCTACCGTGCAGCATAACTACCCAGTGCACTGGGCGAACAAATTCTGCCTCACCTGCGCCCCAGCGCATGCGGCGTGGAATCGGTAGAGCGCTAAGCGCATTCTCAATCAGGCCGGGCAACAGCTCGGTAACCGACTTGCCCTTTTCGATGCTCTCGAACGCGAGCCATTCGCCCTTATCCGTTTTGCTTCTGCCAAGCTTCGCAACGTCGACGCCACACTTTTTGGCGAACGCCGTCGCGGCCGGCTTTGGGTTTCCGGCGTCGTCAAACGCAATCTTTACCGGGGGACCCTTTTGCTCGACCGTTCGGTCTTCCTGTCGTCCGGCAAGTTCCGCCACCAGCACCGTCAGGCGCCGCGGGCTCGCAAAGGTTTTGACCGCTCCGCGAGACAAGCGGACATCATCGATCCCGCTCATAAGTTTTTCGCCAAAGGCTTCCATCAGCGAGCGCAGCGCCTTTGGCGGCAGCTCTTCGGTGCCAATCTCAACGAGAAAATCTTTTGCTTTGCTCATTCTGCCGACACACCCTTGGCGACGGACTCAACCATCGGAAAACCGAGCGCCTCGCGGCTCGCGAAATAGGCTTCGCATATCGAGCGCGACATCGTGCGCACGCGCAGAATGTATCGTTGTCTTTCGGTCACAGAAATCGCCTGGCGCGCATCCAGTAAGTTGAAAGTATGCGATGCGGTGAGCATTTGTTCGTACGCAGGTAACGTAAGGCCCAAACCAACAAGTCGCGCCGCTTCGTGCTCGGCGTGATCGAACGCGTTAAAGAGCGCGTCGACGTCAGCCTCTTCGAAGTTGTACCGGGACTGTTCGACCTCATTCTGGTGATAAACGTCGCCGTAGGTTATGCGGCCGAGAGGCCCATCGGTCCAGACCAGGTCGAAAATGCTTTCGACGTTCTGCAAATACATGGCGAGCCGTTCGAGGCCATAGGTGATTTCACCAGTGACCGGGCGACACTCGAGCCCACCGACTTGCTGGAAGTACGTGAACTGCGTCACTTCCATGCCGTTGAGCCAAACCTCCCAGCCGAGTCCCCAGGCACCGAGCGTCGGCGACTCCCAGTTGTCTTCGACGAACCGAATGTCGTGCACCATCGGATCGAGACCGATGGTGCGCAAAGAGTCGAGGTACATTTCCTGAATGTCATCCGGAGACGGCTTGAGCACAACCTGATACTGGTAGTAATGCTGCAGTCGAAACGGATTGTCGCCGTAGCGTCCGTCGGTGGGTCGACGGCTGGGCTGAACGTAGGCCGCACTCCACGGCTCCGGCCCTACAGCACGCAAAAACGTTGATGGGTGAAATGTGCCTGCCCCCATTTCCATGTCGTACGGCTGCATGATCACGCAGCCGCGCTCGGCCCAAAATTCCTGCAGCTTGAGGATAAGGTCCTGAAAACTAAGGGTAGCGGTCTTGTCGGTGGTCATTCCGGTATCACGGAGGGGTTAAAGGCGCGAAGTATAACGGCTTCAGCCGAAAAAGGGTGCGCGACATCCACGAATGCACTATTATAGTGCGACGCTTTACGGCCCCGCACCATATTGGTGCGCCCAAATAGAGCAGAAGCCACGAAACCCCTTATTAAACAAACAGTTAAAAGTCGACCCATCTTGGCACATATCCTGCAATAAAGTCAGCTAACGGGTCGCGACTGGTGGCCCCCCTTTTATTACATAATACCTGGAGGAAAGATCCATGAAGCCCGCAGAGGTTCTCGCCCTCATCAAAGATGCAGAGGTTAAATTCGTCGATTTTCGGTTCACCGACACGATCGGCAAAGAACAACACGTAACAGTGCCTTCCCACACAATGGATGAGGACATATTCGAAGACGGCAAGATGTTCGATGGCTCGTCGATCGCCGGCTGGAAAGGCATTAACGAGTCCGACATGATTCTGATGCCCGACCCGGCATCGGCCGTACTCGATATCTTCACCGATGAGACGACCATGAATATTCGCTGTGGCGTCGTAGAGCCGGCAACGATGCAAGGTTATGACCGCTGCCCACGCTCGCTCGCTGAACGCGCGCAGGCGTACCTCGAATCAACGGGCGTTGCCGACGAGGCGTTTTTCGGACCAGAGAACGAATTCTTCGTTTTCGACAGCGTGAAATGGGACGATGGCATTCAGGGCGCGTTCTACTCGATTGACTCTGAAGAAGGCAGCTGGGCATCTGGACACAGTCACGAAGACGGCAACATCGGTCATCGGCCCGGAGTCAAGGGTGGCTACTTCCCCGTGCCGCCCGTCGATTCACTGCATGACCTGCGCTCCTCGATGTGTCTCGCCATCGAGGAAATGGGCGTAGAAACCGAGGTTCATCACCACGAAGTGGCCACCGCCGGGCAGTGCGAAATAGGCACTAAATTCAACACCTTAGTTCGCAAGGCGGATGAGGTGCAGATCATGAAGTACGCCGTGCACAACGTCGCCCACGCTTACGGAAAAACCGCGACCTTTATGCCCAAACCGCTGGTCGGTGATAACGGCAACGGCATGCACGTGCATCAGTCTCTGTTCAAGGACGGTGAAAACCTGTTCTCCGGAGACGGCTACGGCGGGTTGTCAGAGATGGCGCTCTACTACATTGGCGGCGTTATCAAACACGCCAAGGCGATTAACGCCTTCGCCAACCCGGCAACGAACAGTTACAAGCGCCTCGTACCGGGATTTGAAGCACCAACGATCCTGGCCTACTCCGCTCGTAATCGGTCCGCATCCATTCGAATTCCGTACATTTCAAATCCGAAAGGACGACGCATCGAGGTGCGCTTCCCTGATTCAATGGCGAATCCGTATTTAGCCTTTGCAGCGATGATGATGGCCGGGCTTGATGGAATCCAGAACAAGATTCACCCGGGCGACGCGATGGACAAAGACCTGTACGACCTGCCACCGGAGGAAGAGAAAGAATTGAAGCTGGTTGCCTTCTCACTGGACGAGGCTCTGGGTTCGCTCGATCAGGACCGCGAGTTCCTGAAAGCGGGCGGTGTATTCAGCGACGACCTGATTGATGCTTATATTGATCTCAAAATGGACGACGTCACTCGACTGAGAATGACGACGCATCCGGCTGAATTCGACATGTATTACAGCCTCTAACGGGCAAAAGTGTGAACCGGGCGGCATTTTGTCGCCCGGCTCCTACCCAAACCGCCGATTACACTGCTATGCTAACCGCATGGAAACACGAACGATTTTCATCCTACTGGCTTTGCTGGTCGCCGCGGGCGCATTCGCGGATGCCTATACGTGGACAGATGAAAACGGCATCGTTCATTACTCCGACAAGCCACACCCCGGGGCCACGCTTATCGAGCTTGGTGAATCGAACGCGGCACGACCGCGGCCGACGACACGACCCGGAGCTACAGCACCGACACCCGGCGCAGACGACGAGCAAGACGCACCGCCAGCAACCGGTTACGAGAGCCTGGAAATCGCCAGCCCCGCAGCAGAAGAAACGCTGTGGAACATAGAGGGGACACTGATCGTCAGGTTAGCGCTGACACCGGAGCTAAAGCCGGGACACCAGGTACGGGTGTATTTCGACGGCACACCGCAGACGGTCAGCGGAACACGCCTTCAACTCGAGGAAGTTTATCGCGGCGTGCACAACCTGCAGGCGGAAGTGATCGACGGGACGGGCAAGCTGATAATTCGCAGTCGCCCAAGCCGATTCTACGTGCAACAGAACACGGTAAGAAATTAGACTACCCCCGCGAGAAGCGCGGTAGTGGTTCCGGCGACGACGGAACCATCCAACAAAACTCCCGAACCATTCTCGACTCCCTGAGTTCGGGCGTCATTTTGCTTGATGCACACCTGTTGATCGTTGGCTTAAACCCCGCCGCCGAAAACATTCTCGGCATCAGCCAGCATCGCGCGCAGGGTGAATCGTTACTGCAACTGGTCGACGATGAACCAGAGATGCGTGACATCCTGACGCGGGTAGTTACGAGCGGCGACCGCTACGCCAATGAGATGCGCCTTGCTCCAACAGAAGTACACAACGACGAACGAATCGTCGATTGCCGCGTGTCTCCTGTTGAAGCCGATGACGCCTGTTTGTTGGTCGAAATCACCGACGTAACCAGGCGCTCGCAAATCAGCCGTGAAAATGCGTTGCTAATACAGCACGGCGCCGGCAGGCAAATGATTCGCCAGCTTGCCCACGAAATCAAGAACCCGCTCGGTGGGATCCGGGGAGCAGCCCAATTACTCGAGCGGCAGCTCGACGATGCAGAGCTTCGCGAGTACACCGATGTCGTCATCAGTGAAACAGACCGACTTGCTGCGTTAGTCGACACCTTGCTCGGGCCGGGCGGGCCGCCGAACAAACAGCCCGTGAATGTTCACGAGCTGCTCGAATACGTCATCAAACTGATAGAGGCGGAAGACCAAAGAAGCCTGACTATTCGCCGAGAGTACGATCCAGGCTTGCCGAGCATAGATCTCGACCGTGACCAGATGGTGCAGGCCTTTCTCAACCTGGTGCGCAATGCGGTGGCCGCCCTTGATGGGCAAGGCACATTAACGCTGCGGAGTCGTGCGGTCACAAACTTTACGATTGGCGATACAAGACACAGAGTCATTGCAACCATAGAAGTCGAAGACGACGGCCCGGGCATTCCGGCAGATATGCAGGACTCGATTTTTTACCCGTTGGTAACGAGCCGACCGGAGGGCACCGGCCTTGGTTTGCCAGCGGCACAGGAACTCCTTAGCCGTCATGGTGGCCTGATCGAATTCGAAAGTCGGCCGGGACGAACGGTGTTTTCGATTCGAATACCCCTTGACCAAACATCAGGCCACAGCAATGAATAGCCGCCCACTCAGCGTTTGGATAGTTGACGATGATCAGTCTGTTCGTTGGGTGCTGGAAAAGGCGCTCAAACAGGCGGATATGGAAACCCGAAGTTTCGAGCGCGCAGAACACCTTCTGGAGGCCATCGACAACGGCGCCCCAGACGTTTTGATAACCGACGTCCGCATGCCAGGAATGAGCGGCATCGCCTTGCTGGAAAGATTGCGGACGACACAGCCAGAACTGCCGATCATCGTCATCACAGCTCACTCTGATCTCGAAAATGCGGTCGCCGCATACAAGGGTGGTGCTTTTGAATACTTACCAAAGCCATTCGATATAGACGAAGCGGTTGAGCTGGTTCACAAGGCCGCGCGAGCCGCCGGTGCAGACCAAAGCGTAACCGCCGAACCTGCTGGCGCAATAGCCTCAATGATCGGTCGAGCCCCCGCGATGCAGGACGTCTATCGCTCAATTGGCCGGCTCGCAGGCTCCAGCATGACGGTCCTGATTACCGGCGAATCGGGAACCGGCAAGGAGCTGGTCGCGCGCGCACTGCATGACCATAGTCCACGCGCCAAAAAAACATTCGTTGCGTTGAACACATCAGCGATCGCGTCGGAGTTACTTGAGTCCGAGTTATTCGGGCATGAAAAAGGCTCGTTCACCGGCGCCGACTCTCGCCGTATAGGCCGCTTCGAACAAGCGGACGGCGGAACGCTATTCCTGGACGAAATCGGTGATATGTCACCCGCACTGCAAACGCGATTGCTCAGGGTTCTGGCGGAAAGCGAGTTCTATCGAGTTGGCGGACAAACCTCCATTAAGGTCGATGTGCGTGTGATAGCTGCGACCAACCAGGACCTGGTGAGAGCCGTGAAAGAATCTCGCTTTCGCGAAGACCTCTTCCATCGTCTCAATGTCATTCGAATAAACACACCACCACTTCGCCAGCGCAGCGAAGACATTCCTTCACTGCTAAATCACTACCTCGCCGAAGCGGCGGATGAACTGGGCACACCGGCGAAGGTCATCGATGCCGAGGCGCTGGACGCGCTGCAGGCGTACGGCTGGCCCGGTAACGTCCGACAACTTGTTAACGCAACACGACGACTAACGGTCACGGCACCAGGCGGCGTGATTACGGCCGAAGACATTCCGGGCGATCTGGGCGGCAGCGACTCGCCACAACGAGCGGCCAAAGAGTGGACGCGCATGCTGGCGACCTGGGCCGAGCGCCAAATACAGAACAACGAAGGACCACTGCTCGACAAGGCGATGCCGGAGTTTGAGAAAACGCTCATCGAAACCGCGATGGCGAGAACGAACGGTCACCGACAAGAGGCGGCGAAGCTGCTCGGCTGGGGTAGAAACACCCTGGCGCGCAAGATGAAGGCGCTGCACCTCGACTAATTCAAAGCGTCGACCTGTTCCTTCTTCGAGGAAGTCCTGATCGTCGCCCACTGATGAGCACGATACCGAGCGCAAAGCGCTTATTCATCGTTGGCCTCAAATGAGCCCAGCAACCGCAGAATGTTGTCGTTCCGCTCGAGCATCCCGCGATGCTGGTCCAGCAAATCTGTTGAGATCACCACTTTCTGAGTCAACATATTTCGAAACTTTCTAGTCCCAATCACGTCGAGAATGCTCGCCCCCTCAACCGGCGCTGGTATGAGGAAGTCATCTACGCGGATTCTCGCCAAGGCCAGATAGTCGAGATTCTCTATAATATAAGGCTGGTAGATTTGCACCAACTCCAGCTCGTGGGTGTTCTGAACCAAGACGGTTATCTGTGCCGCCGCATAGTATTCAGCAAGCGCATGTTTTATCGACCTGCTCTGAATCAACTTCAGATCGCCGGACCCTGTTAGATTGGCATACGCCCGATTGACCGGTATAAACGACGGCATACTGCCTATTTCGGAAAACTTCTCATTTAGCTCAGCCGTTGACAGGCTCGGCGACTCAAGCACCGATTGTTCATGAAGCAAAAGCATGCTTCGAATAATTTCCTCGAGACGAGCCGCACTTCCCTTCAAGCTTGATTCGTTCAACTCGAAGTCGTCTCGAATCTCAAGCAGGTACGCATTTTCGAGCCGCGCCTCTTTCTGGCCTTCCCACCATGTATCAATTTGAAGGCCTATGAACAGGCCCACGACAACGACGATAAGGTCCAGAAAAACAGCGAACCAGTTTTCAGCGCGAACATGCGACGAGAATCGCCTTAACAGCATGGCACCGCCCCCCCATCAATCTCAATGGTCACTACTGTGCGCCCTTGAGCAACCAAATCATACGAGGAACGCCTACGAAAATTGAGGCCAAAACAACTCCAACAGCGATTCCGGACGCCGCCGGCGACCACACAAACCAGGGCGCAACCACTGCAATCGCGTACAGAAAAAATTCAATCGCGACCCTGATGTTGCCCGGGGTCGGGACAACGACTTTGTTCTTGTCGTTCGGTGTTGAAAAAACAGATGGGAGACCGACTAGCAAGATAAGTGCCGGCAGGACCAGCCATCTGGACCAAAGTGCCACAGCCCAAGGCCCCGCGATCCAGGCGAGAAGCTCCGACATGAATCTCAGGCTTGAGGATACAAAGGTGTCGTGCGGATGATGAAAGTTATTGTCGATGTTTCCGCCGCCACCTAACGTTTAAGCTAATTTGAAACCAGCGTACGGTGCGGTTCTTGCAGATGCAAGAAGCGGGGCGAGAGGAGTCTTAGCCTGGATAATTGTCGCGGCGTCACAGGATTAGTGACCCAACGAGGTCAGCCACGGAGCTTATCTGGTGACGCTCAAGGTACTCGGCAATTCCAGCGTTGATCTTCTTGCACACGAGCGGATCGTAGAACAACGCCGTTCCGACACCCACGGCGGAGGCGCCGGCAATAATAAACTCGAGAGCGTCCGTTGCTGTCGTAATACCGCCCTGTCCGATGATCGGAATGTTGTGGCCTTTTGCAACTTCGTAGACCTGCTGTACCTTTAACAGCGCGACAGGCTTGATCGCGGGACCAGATAACCCGCCCCTCACATTCCCGATGATCGGCTTTCGCGTTTCGCTATCAATCGCCATTCCCATGAGCGTGTTAATAACGGCAAAACCATCGGTGCCAGCCTCGATGCACAGCCGGGCATTTTCCTGAATGTCCGTCTGGTTGGGTGAGAGCTTCGTGATAATCGGTTTTGATGTCTGGGCGCGACAAGCCGCCACAACGCGTGCGGACATCTCAGGATCATTGCCGAACGCAACGCCACCCTCTTTTACATTCGGGCACGAAATGTTGATTTCGATAGCGTCAATATTGGAGTCATCGAAGCGTTTCGTTACATGCGCGTACTCCTCAACCGTCGAACCCGAGACGTTGGCGAAGAAACGCGTCTCCGAAAAGTCGAGCCCGGGAAGAATGTCGTCAACAACCTTATCCACTCCTGGATTCTGCAGGCCAATCGCATTTAACATCCCGTCTGCCGTTTCATACACACGATGCGGTGCATTACCGAGCCGGGCATCACCGGTCGTGCCCTTCAGGACAACCGCGCCAACGTCGGCATTCGAGTATCCCTCAATGCGCGTGTATTCTTCCCCGAAGCCAACGCAACCGGAGAGCAACACGATGGGCGACACCATCGGGATACCGCAGAATTCAGTTTGTAAGGGATTGTTCGCCATTGGGGCGAGATTCTACAACAGTTGCGACGCGCGGGGCGTGTGTCCGCATGTTTAGCCTGATCCTGTATGAACCGGAAATACCGCCAAATACCGGCAACATTATTCGGCTGTGTGCGAACACGGGAGTGCAGTTGCACCTGATCGAGCCGCTGGGCTTCGAGCTTGATGAGCCACGACTGAAAAGAGCGGGCCTCGACTACGGTGAGTACGCGACGGTGTCGACGCACAAGTCGCTGGCGATATGTCTCGAGGCACTGGGGGGGCCACGAGTTTTCGCGTTGAGTACTCGCGGCAAGGCTCGCCATGACACGCCGGAATATGCAGCCGGCGACGCCTTCTTGTTCGGCCCCGAAACTCGTGGCTTGCCACAGGAAGTACTCGAATCACTGCCGCCGGAACAGCGCCTCAGATTGCCCATGCGAGAGAACAGCCGCAGTCTGAATCTTTCGAATTCAGCTGCGGTCGTTGTCTATGAAGCGTGGCGGCAGTTGGATTTTACCGACGGCAATTAAGCGGGCTTGATGTTGCTGTTGAGCCGGAACAAATTCCCCGCGTCAAATTTGCCCTTGATCTTCGACAGGCGCTCATATGCCGGGCCGTAGTTGCCCTCTGCTCCGGAACCATCAAAATCAATGTTGTCGTAGTAGCCACCAACGTGTGGCGCGATCGCCTTGTGGACCGCACGCGATGCCGCAATGAGTTCGTCATCCTGAGCCGGGTCCATCCACCCCGCGACAATCACCAGCATGATTTCTGCATTGCGATGCGGGAACGCCGTATCCAGTTCGCCAACGCGTTTAACGGCGCCACCGGCGACATGGTTCGCAAGGAAAATGCGAGGATCATCGGCATCGATGATGGAGTCGACCAGTCCTTGAGTCCATTCCTTAACCATGCCGTTCTTGGCATACGACCGGACACCATGGCCGAACGCAGCATCGAGGTTGGTCTGCATCACCGTATAGTCCTGCACGACAACGCCGTCGGCCATCGGCGTGCCGACTTTGCGCAATGCTTCGAGTTCTTTTTCTCCAGCGGCGGGATCGCCGTTGTAAACGACATCCATCATGATTACGCGCGCGCCCTCCGGCGTCGTGGCGATCGTTGGACCGACGTACAATTCGTCGGAGAGACCCGCAGACCATTCCGCATAAAATTCCAGCACATCTCTTGCCTGATCAATTGGCCAGATGATGCTGCCAGACAGCACGTTGCGGTCGAACGGATGCAACTGATACTCAAATTTGGTTACGACGCCAAAGTTGCCGCCGCCACCGCGAACAGCCCAGAACAAATCCGGATTCTGCTCACTGTTGACGGATCGAATTTCGCCATCGGCCGTAATCATCTCCACAGAGCGCAGGTTGTCGACGGCAAGCCCGTATTTGCGATTCAGCCGCCCGAAGCCGCCGCCCAAGGTGAAGCCGCCGGCCCCCGTATGTGAAACAACGCCTGCGGTCGTAACCAGTCCGTGTGGGAGAGAGGCCTGGTCGATGTGACCGAGCAAAGCACCACCGCCAACGAACGCGCGCTGCGCTTCGGTATCGATAGTGACATTGGTCAGCAGCGACAGATCGATCATCAGTCCGTCGTTGCAAATGGACTTGCCTGGCCAGCTATGGCCGCCGCCGCGTACCGACACGAGCAGATTGCGTTCACGGGCAAACGTTACGGCATTCGAAACATCTTCATTGTTCATGCAGCGAGCGATCAGCGCAGGACTCTTGTCGTGCATGCCGTTCCAGATTTTTCTGGCACCGTCGTAGTCGGGATGGCCGGACAACATCACCGGCCCGGTCATCGCGTCGCCGAGTTCTTTGATGGCGGCTTTTTCGAGCTCGATCTCGGCGCCCTCCAGCGAAATACCCCGAATACTGGTATTGGCCGTCGTGGCGACGGGCGGTTCTGAGCGGCTACAGGCCCCTAATAGTGGGTATGAAGCTGCGACACCTGCAGCAATGGTGGTTCTGCAAAACTTGCGACGATCCATAATTATCCCCTTGAGCGCGTTATTTTTATTGTTGGTTAAATTCTAGTGTAGTCGAGGTTATTGAAGTTGCTAGTGAATAAGGTCGGTCTCCGGATGAAAGGTGTACCACGCAAACCAGAAAACCCGAATCGGGTGGTGAGTCTCATCGCCCCGCTGCAAGGTTACTTTGCCGTCATCGTGCAGAGTGATCACGGCTTCTTCGCCGCCCAGGGCATGACTGTAGCTGCCGTCCCTCTCTAAAACTGACTCGGCGTAAGCAACGGAACCAGAGGCAAGATCGAAGCCGAAGACCACGGTTTTGGCATGCACGCGCGCATCGCTTGCGCTGACTGGCATAAAGAGTCTCGTTGAGCCCCGATACTCAGCGAAGCGATCTTGTGTGTAGTCGTATTCGAAACCCGTGTCCGTGGACAAGATGAGTGTGTCCGGATGCTTGTCTCGCCACTTCGCCCATTTCGACATCGAAACCGGGACCAGCGTGAGCTCTACGCCCGTCATTGTTCCAACAACGCCCTTGGCCTCGATCTGATCCCACAGGGTTTCGGTTGCCCGGTCGTACAGGACGAGATCGCTGTTGTACAAGACACCCGAAACGCCAAATTCAGTTACCGTCCCGCCGACGGTCCGCTCTATGCCTACGGCAGAGCCACACAGCGGGCACCAGGTAATCGCCAATGGATCACCGGCAATCGTGTCGTTGACAATCTCATGGTGATCCAGAATTTTCGACGGGTACGCGCGGTACTGGCCCTTGTACGAAAGAGTAATAACCAGCTCGTCGTCGGCGACATGAGCGGCTTCGTCAGCCGATACGTATTTGGGCTTGTCGATGGACGGAATGCAGTCGCGGGCCGGGCATCCTTGGTGCAGGTCGGACAGCGCGACCGATTTTTTGGTGGCCGCGTCGAAACCGAAGGTTTCAGCGAGAATATCAACATCGTAACTGCGTTGCGCATTAGCGGCCGCAAACGGCAGCAACAAAGCAGTCAGAACCAACGAGCGCATGAATCTCACCCAACAATCTCCGGTCATTATTATTCGTGTTCGGACTTAAGCTCCCGCCCCATCAGTTCGCCAACCGCCTCACGCGGCGAGGCACCCTCGTAAAGGATTCGATAAACCTGGTAGCAAATTGGCATTTCAATATTGAGTTTGTCCGCGACCTCTTTGACGGCTTCGGCCGCGAGCACGCCTTCAACAACTTGCTGAATTTCTTCCTGCGCCTCTTCAACCGTCATGCCGCTTGCAAGAGCAAGACCCATGCGCCGATTACGCGACAGGTTGTCGGTGCAGGTAAGGACCAGGTCGCCCATACCGGCGAGGCCCATCATGGTTTCATTTTTTGCGCCAAGCGCAACGCCAAGGCGTGTTAGCTCAACCAGTCCACGCGTGATTAAAGCGATTCTGGCGTTGGCACCAAAGCCGAGCCCGTCACACATGCCTGCGCCAATAGCGAGGACGTTCTTGATGGCGCCACCAACCTCGACGCCGATAAAATCGTCGGAGGTATAAGCGCGGAAGTTCTTGCCGGATATTGCTGCGGCGAGCGCCTGGCCGAAGTCGTCGTTGTTCGACGCTATGGTCATCGCTGTCGGCAGCCCTTCAGCGACTTCCTTGGCAAAGGTCGGACCGGACAGCACCGCGACAGGACGCTCTTCGCCGAGCACTTCGGCGGCAACCTGGTGTGGCAGCTTGCCGCTGTGCAACTCGAAGCCCTTGGTCGCCCAGCAAACGCGTGAATCCGGACCGAGAAACGGCAGAGCCTTGGTCAGCGTGTCGCGCAGACCGTGGCTGGGAACCACCACAAGTAGGTCGCGCACACCTTCCAGGCAGTCACCAAGATCCGGACAAGCCTTAAGGTTTGGTGGAAACTTGATGCCCGGGAGGTAACGAGCGTTCTCGCGAGCTGCCACCATCCCCTCAAGCAGGTCGATCTCAACGACTCCGCCAAGATGAACGTTACAACCCGAGCGTGCGAGCTGTAACGCCAGCGCGGTTCCCCAGGAGCCGGCACCGACAACTGCGATCGTCTTGGGGGCTGCGTTACTTATTAGTGCTTCTCCGCTGACTCGGCTTGTGCTGTAGCTTCGGCTTGCGCCTCGGACTGCTGTTGCTTCGACTGCAGGTACAGCGCGTCGAAGTTAATGGGTTGTAGCACGAATTCCGGGAAACCGCCCTTCTGAATCAGCGATGCGATGGTCTCGCGAGCATAAGGAAACAGAATATTTGGGCAGAAACTGCCGATAATCGCACCCAGTTCGTCGCCCTCGTAACCCGCAACCTCGAATAGGCCCGCTTGCGCCAGCTCCACCAGGAACAGGGATTTGTCCTCTGCCTTGGCTTCAACGGTTATTGTCAAAACAACTTCGTGGTGGTCGTCGTCAACCGCCGTGTGGCTGCTGCGAAGATTAAGGTCTGTTGTCGGCTTCCAGTCGTTAGTACGAAACACGTCCGGGGACTGGGGGGACTCGAACGAAAAGTCCTTGATGTAGATTTTGCCAATCGATAAACGCTTCTCAGCGGCTTGTTCCTCTGCCATTGTCTTTCCTGTCTTTTGTTATTGCTCGCGGACTACCCGGCGAGCAGTTCATCAAGCTCTCCGTCCATTTCCAGGACGGCGAGTTCGTCAAAGCCACCGACATGGGTGGCTCCAATGAAAATTTGCGGCACAGATTGGTTGCCGCTTCGTTTCTGCATTTCTTGTCGCTTCTGAGGATCGACAGTAATGTCGATATTCTCAAATTCAACTGCTTTTTTGGTCAGCAGCATTCGCGCAGCGCCGCAATAGGGGCACATCGCATTACCGTAGACCGTAACTTTTTGCTGGCCGCTCATTTCAGCTTTTTTTCTTCTTGGGCTTCTTCGTTTTGGTCTTTTTGCCGGTGACAACCGGCAGTCCGGCCTGACTCCAGCCCGACATACCGCCCTTCAGGCCATACACGCTTTCAAAGCCCGCCGCGCGCAGCGTATTGACTGCCTTGGTTGAGGTGATGCCGTTTTCGCACACCGCGACGATTGGTTTGGACTTCACGTCCGCAAGATTGTTCAGTCTACCGTCGAGCTCATCCAGCGGGATGCTCCTGGCGCTGACGATGTGCCCCTTGGCGTACGCGTCGACGCTGCGCAGGTCGACGACTACGGCATCGTTGTTAATGAGCCTGACGGCCTCGGTGGCCTCGACATTAATCAGTCCGCCCGCCTTGCGGCGCAGCTCGGTAAAAATGACCACGAAAAAGCTGATCACCAGTGCCAGCACCAACAACATATGGTTGTTAGTGAATTCCAAAATCTTGTCCATGGATTACTCAGGCGCAGGGGAGCTGCGCGAAGGAAGTTTGTCAAACGCGGGAGTATACCTGTAAAAGCGGCAGGAAATACCCCGCCGAAGGCTCTACACTCTGCCCGGATGATGATTCGCATAACCCTTTTCCTGGCTTTGCTTGCCGCCGCGGCCGGCGCCGTGGCAGAGGACCCAAATGCAGAGCTGGCCAAGGTCAAGGAGCGCGAGCTGGAGCAGGTTCGGGACCGCATCAGCGAGTTAAAGCAGAGCATGGACCGCGCCGCGAGTGACAGAGACCGACTGACCGGCGAGCTGCAGGATATTGAGGTCGCGATATCCGAGCAACGCATGCGCATCAAGGATATCGAGCGCGAGCAGCGCTTTACCGAGAACAAGAAGAAAGCCCTCGACACCGACCTTGCCGAACGGGAGGCCCACCTGGACAAGGAGTCTGCCGAATTGGCGGCGCAGGTGCGTGCCGCGTACATGAGCGGCAACCAGGAAAAAATCAAGTTGCTTCTGAACCAGCGTGACCCCGCTACGCTCGGCCGGGTGATGGCCTACTACCGCTATCTCAATGACTATCGCGCCGACAATATAGCGATAGTGATCGAAGAAATTCACAAGCTCGAGGAGCTGCGGAGCCAGATTGCGGCCGAGGAGGCGCGCCTTGGCGCGCTAGCCAAAAGCCGCTATGCAGAACTTGGCAAGCTAAACGGCTCACAGGAAGAGCGCCAGCTCCTGCTCGTAAACCTGCGTAAGAAGATAGCGAACGAAGGTCAGGAGGTTGAGGGCCTGGCAGCACAGGAACAGGACCTCACCCGACTCATAGCGGAACTTGCGAGCATTCTGTCGGATTACCCGATCAGCTCGGAAGAGCCGTTTAGCAAGCACAAAGGCAAACTGACGTGGCCGGTCGCCGGCACCCTGATTCACGACTACGGCCAGCCGCGCGCCGGGGGAAAAATCACCTGGAACGGGGTCGTTCTGGCCACACCGCGCGGACGAGAGGTGCGAGCGGTCTATCACGGTCGCATCGCATTCGCGGACTGGCTGGCGGGTATGGGGCTGCTGGTGATCGTTGATCACGGCGAGGGCTACATGACGCTATACGGCTACAACGAAACAATACTGAAAAACACCGGCGACTGGGTCGCTCCGGGAGATGTTATCGCGACGGTAGGCGACAGTGGTGGTCAGCAGCAATCCAGCGTCTATTTTGAGCTTCGCAAGGGCACAAAGCCGGTGAATCCGCGGCAATGGGTAACGCGACGACCGGGCAGCTGAATGGCAGGCCGGGCCTATGTTGACCGTGTGGCACATTGTTGCCCAAAATTCTGTGCTAAGGTCAGAGATTGTGTCACAAGAGCTAAAATCCGGGGCGCCTGGAACAACCTATGTCATTGAAAATTCGCGCAATTCTAGTAGTTGTCATCGGTGTCGTGATGGGCCTCAGCCTGTCCATCGGCGGCGGGCTGCTCAGCAACAGCAAACCGGCAAGTAAAGAAGAGCTGGCCTGGGAGCAGGCGCAGCTATTCGCGGAGGTGCTGGAGCACGTCAAGCGTGACTATTTTGAGCCGATAGACGACGCAACGCTGCTCGAAAACGCGATTCGCGGCATGGTCGGTGACCTCGACCCTCACTCCGAGTATCTCGACGCCAACGAATATCGTGATATTCGGATCAGTACGACCGGGAGTTACTCAGGCGTCGGCATCGAAGTCGCTGAGATCGACAATAGAATCCGTGTGATTTCGCCAATTGCGGGCTCACCGGCAGCCCGCTCTGGCATACGCAGCGGCGACGAGTTGGTGGCCGTAGATGGTCTGGCGATAGATGGCGGTCGCATACAGGATGCGATGGGGCGGTTGCGAGGTCAGGCTGGCTCGAAGGTCTCGCTGTCGGTGCTGCGTGAGGGTGCGGTTATCGAGCATGCGTTACAGCGACAGGTCATTCGTGTTGCGAGCGTCCATAAAGAACTTCTTAACCCGTCGTACGGTTATGTTCGTGTCAATCAATTCAGCGACAACACCGCGCATGAACTGACGCTGGCTGTCGACGAACTGCAAGACGCCCATGGCGGCATGTTGCAAGGCCTGGTACTCGATCTGCGTAACAATCCTGGCGGCGTGCTCGACTCCGCAGTGGAGGTGTCCGACCTGTTTCTTGATTCAGGCGTTATTGTTACCGCAGACGGCCGCTCAATGGAATCGCGCTTCACGAGGTCAGCACACCGAGGCGATATTCTGGATGGGGCATCCATGATGGTCCTCGTTAACGGCGGTTCGGCGTCGGCCTCGGAGATCGTCGCCGGTGCGCTGCAAGATCACAATCGTGCGACGATTATTGGCACAGCGACGTTCGGCAAGGGACTGGTGCAAACCGTGGTGCCGCTATCCAAAGGTCGGGCGATTAAGCTCACAACATCACGCTACTACACGCCATCGGGCGACTCGATTCACGGGATCGGTATAACACCAGACGTGCTGGTTGAGGAAACGCCGGGCTTTCCGGATCTGAGTTTGTCGGGTAACCTCGATCGTGAGGCCGATTCCCAGTTAGCCGAGGCGCTTGAGCAACTGCAGACGCGGGCGGTAATGCACAGCAACGCTAAATGATAGCGGCAAGATTCTCCCTGCTAACGCTGTTGTTGTTGCTGGCTTCGGGGTCTGTCGCAACCAGCCCGCCACGCATCGCGATAATTATCGACGACCTGGGATACGGGCTCGATGCCGGGCAGCGGGCCATCGATTTGCCGGGCCCGATATCCTTTGCCGTGCTTCCGGGCACGCCGCGCGCACGAGCGCTCGCAGTGAGCGCACATGAGAGCGGCAAAGAAGTTTTATTGCACTTGCCACTACAGGCAACACCCAACGACAACATTAACGATCCACTCAGCCTGAACCTCGACATGAACCGGCGCGAGTTCGGCGACACCTTCGAGCGAGCATTGAGCTCTGTCCCCTTTGCCATTGGCGTGAACAGCCATCGTGGCAGTATGCTGACCCGTCACCCGGGCCACATGCAGTGGTTGATGGACGAAATTCAGGCGCGAGACAATCTGTTTTTCATCGACAGCTACACGACGCACGAAAGCGTTGCGCTGCAGATAGCCAGAGAAGTGGGTATTGACGCTCGCAAGCGTGATGTCTTTCTTGATCCGGACCAGGACCCCGAAACGGTTGTTCGAGAGTTCGAGCGGATGAAGACGCTTGCACAAGAACGCGGCTCGATAGTTGCGATCGGCCACCCCTACGCGGCGACGCTGGACCTGCTGGAGCGAGAACTACCAAAGCTCGCCGCCGAGGGATATCAACTCGTCACTATTAGTGAATTGATGAAATCCCGATGAGTTGGTACGAGGAGAAAGTGCTTCCACGGTTGATAAACGTCGCCTGCAGCAGCAAGCCGGCGCACAAACAACGCGAAAAAATCGTACCGCGAGCGTCGGGCGACGTTCTTGAAATCGGCTTTGGTAGCGGCCTCAATCTGGCGCACTATGACAGCAGCAAGGTGCGACGTATCTGGGGCCTGGAACCCTCAGAGGGGATGCGCAAACTGGCGGCAAACCCGATCGCCGAATCCGGGCTTGATGTTGAGCTAATCGACCTTCCAGGAGAGGAGGTCCCGCTCGATGACAATAGTGTCGATACGGTCTTGATTACGTTCACCCTGTGCACTATTCCGGAGGTGGCCACCGCGCTTGATGGCATGCGGCGGGTGCTGAAGCCTGGCGGGCAGCTGCTGTTCAGCGAACACGGCAAGGCACCGGACGCGAACGTAGTGAAGTGGCAGGAGCGTATGAATCCCGTATGGAAAAAGTTTTCCGGTGGCTGCAATATGAACCGCGATATTCCAGCGCTTCTGGACGCGGCCGGATTTGAGATTCAGGATGACAACCGTATGTACGTGCCCGGCCTGAAGTCCTTGAGTTACATGTACTGGGGCGCGGCAACAATTCGTTGAACCGTAGTGCTATTTAGGCCTCTAAAGAGAATGATGAAGCAAAAGATTCGAAACGGACTCATAACCGCCACCCTGTTCGCGCTGCCGCTGGCGGCAACAGCGGCGGGTGATGTCGACTTGCAAAGCCTATTTCCGCCGTCGCCGGCCAGAATAACGCTGGCGCAAGGCGAGGCTGTCGCCTGCACCATGCAGTACGACCCTGTTTGTGGCGTCGATGGCCAAACGTATAGCAACGACTGTGTTGCGGGAGCCGCCGGAGTTGAGATAGCGAGCGCCGGTAAGTGCGCGGAGGAAGAGGCCGAGGGCTGCCCGGAGCTTTTTGATCCGGTCTGTGGAGAAGATGGCAACACCTATATCAACGAGTGTTACGCTGCAAAATCAATGGCTGAAATCGCCGGTCTCGGAGCATGTACGGCAAATGGCTGTCCCAGCTACGAAGACCCGGTTTGCGGCATGAACGGCCGGACGTTCGTTAATCGCTGCGAGGCAGATGCCGATCGGATCCTCGTGCAGCGCAAGGGCGCGTGCGATGTTGAAAATTGTCCAAAAGTGTTCGCACCGGTCTGTGGCGAAGATGGTGTGACCTATGACAACGCCTGCTTCGGCGAGAAAGCGGGCGTGACAAATTTCACCGAAGGGCTCTGCAACGTGCGCTCCTGCCCGCGCCTGTTTATACCGGTCTGCGGGGTGGATGCGATGACCTACGGCAATGCTTGTTTTGCCGAGCGGCGTGGCATTTCTATCGAATACGCCGGCGTCTGTGAGAACCTGGGCGAAAACTGCCCGAACGATTACCTGCCGGTTTGTGGCATGGACGGCGAAACCTACGACAATGAATGCCAGCTCGACAACGCCGACGTGCAAAAAGCCTACGCAGGCGCCTGCGTAGGCCGTTAGCTACTGCTTTGGCCGAGTTAAGGTGACAGTGACCTTATCTCCCGAGTTAAGGTCACTGTCACCTTAATTATTTCTTAAGGGTAGGTGTAGCTTGCCTGAATACCTAGCGGTATTCCGATTGCGAAGTAGATCAGCAGGAAGATCGTCCACAGCACCAGGAAAGACATTGAGTATGGCAGCATCATCGCGGTCAACGTGCCGATTCCGGTGCTCTTCACATAGCGCTGGCAGTAAACCACGACCAACGGAAAATACGGCATCAGGGGTGTGATGATGTTAGTGCTGGAATCGCCGACGCGATACGCCGCCTGTGTGAGGTCGGGTGAGATGCCAAGCGACATGAGCATCGGCACAAAGATGGGAGCAAGAAGCCCCCACTTGCCGGACGCCGATCCTACGAAAATGTTAACGAAAGCGGTAAGTATGACGATTCCGACGATAGTCACTGCGGCGGGCATCGCCATCGCCTGCAGGAAGGCAGCGCCCTGCAAAGCAAGCAGCACGCCAAGATTCGACTGGCCGAACGCATAAACGAACTGCGCGATGAAAAACATGATGACCAGGTAATAGGCCATGGTGTTCATCGATTTAGTCATGCCGACGATGATGTCCTTCGAGCTTGAGATAGTGCCGGCGACGATTCCATAAACAACACCGGGCACCAGGAAGAATAGGAAAATCAGAGATACGATAGATCGCATCAGCGGCGCCTGGAAGCTCGAAATATCGCCGCCCGCGTCTCGCCACGGTGATCCCGCAGGCAGCGACGTAGCGACCAATAGAACGATGCCAAGCAACATCGAGAACGTTGCCCATCGCAGGCCCTTACGTTCCTTGTCCTGAAGGTCGTGCATTTCCGGCAAGTCTTCTTCGTCACCGTCAATGGGTTCACTCTGCAGGCGTGGCTCAACGATGCGGTCCGTGACGAACCAGCCCAGGCTGATAATTAGCAGCGACGACGCGGTCGTGAAGAAATAGTTATTCAACGGGTTCAGCGTAATCTCCGGATCGAGAATCTGAGCACCGGCCTGTGTCAGGCCTTGCAACAACGGATCAATCGAAGACGGGACGAAGCTCGCCGAAAAACCACCGGATACACCGGCGAACGCGGCAGCAATACCGGCTAACGGATGCCGCCCGGCCGCGTAGAAAATTACGCCGCCAAGAGGGATGACGAGTACATAGCCAGCATCAGCCGCGGTGTGACTTACAATTCCGACCGCAACGACCATCGGCGTCAGCAATCTGTCCGGCGTTACATTGAGAAGCGACCGCAAAGCGGAATTTATAAAGCCAGTGTGTTCCGCAACACCGATACCCAGCATTGCGACAAGCACAACGCCTACCGGATGGAAATGCGAGAAGTTGGTCACCATGACAGACAGGAATTCGGTAAACGCCGAACCCGACATCAGATTCCTGATCACCAGCGCCTCGCCGTTGCGAGGGTCTATGACGTCGAACGACACGTAAGACAGCATCCAGGACAAAACCCAGACGATGAAGAGTAAGGCGATGAACAAAACTGCTGGATCTGGCAGTTTGTTGCCTACTCGTTCTACGGTGCCGAGAAAACCACCGGGTGCGTTATTTTGCTGAAGCTCTGACATTAGAATCCCCCTGTTCGCGGCCTGGGCACCCAAAAGGGCATAAAGCCGCTCCTACAATTACCAGCCGCAGTTGCGGCCTGCGTTTTGTTCTTTTAGATAGCTCATCAGCGGCGCGAAGTAATCGATGATCGCGGTCGCGTCCATCTCGCGTGTGCCGGTGAGTTTCTCCAACGAGTCCTGCCAAGGCTCGCTCTGGCCTGAAGCCATCATCGCGAAAAATTTGTCGCCCGCTTCCTTGCTGCCGTAAATCGAGCAGGACGCGAGATCACCTTCGTGACCCGCGGTTTCACACAGAGACCGCTGGAATTGAAATTGCAAAATTCTGGCGAGGAAGTAACGCGTGTAAGAGACGTTCGCCGGGATGTGGTATTTGGCGCCCGGATCGAAGTTTTCCTCGGTGCGTTCGGTTGGGGGAGCGATGCCCTGATACTTCAGGCGTAAATCCCACCAGGCCTTGTTGTAGTCCTCTGGTTTGGTTGCGCCCGAGAAAACACCCCAGCGCCATTCGTCGATCAGCTTGCCGAACGGCAGGAAAGCGATTTTGTCCAGGGCCATCTGCATTTGCCGATTGATGATCGCCTGTTCGTTCTCTTCGGCCGCGCTCACAAGTCCTACTTCCTGCAGGTATTCCGGTGTCATGGACAGCGTGATCGTGTCGCCGATTGCCTCATGGAAGCCGGAATGCGCACCCCCCTGGAATATTGGCGGCTGATCCTTGTAGGCACCCTGGTAGTAGTTGTGGCCAAGCTCATGATAAATCGTGCGCAGCTCATCGTAGGTCTGTTTAATGCACATCTTGATGCGCAGGTCGTTGCCCCCATCCAGGCCCCAGGCGCTGGCGTGGCAAACGACTTCGCGGTCCTGAGGTTTGGAAAACTGCGAACGCTCCCAGAATGTATCCGGCAGCCGATCCATACCGAGCGAGACATAAAAGCTTTCGGCGGAGCGGACCATTTCCTGCGGAGAATAATCTTTGGTCTTCAGCGCGCCATCAACATCGAGATCTGAGACACCGGGGTACGGTTCCATGATGTCGTAGATGAAGCCCCACTCCTGCGCCCACATGTTGCCGAGAAGATGTGCCGGGATCGGACCATCCTGCGGCACTTTGTCTTCGCCGTAATGCTCGCCGAGCTTCGCGCGCACGGCGCAATGCAGTCCATTGTAAAGCGGCTTAACCTGGTTCCAGAGGCGTTCGGCTTCACCCTGGAATTCCGCTGGATCCATATCAAAGCCAGCGCGCCACATTTCGCCGAGATCGCCATAGCCGAGCTCACCCGCGCCTTCGTTAACGAGCTCAACATAGCGCTGATACTTGTCGCGCATTGGCGGCGCGATTGTGCGCCAGCCCGTCCAGTATTCTTCGAGCAGACCGTAGTCGCGCGTGCTCTGCATGAGACCTTCAAGTTCAGAACCAGAGATGCAATCGTCATCGCTTCTGCAGTACTGTCCCGCGCCGTAAAGACCCTCGAGTTCAGTCGCGATCAATGTCAGTTCTTTGCGTTTTGCCGCATCGTTCGGTGTTGGCAAGGACGTTCCAAGCTTCAGGAGGTTTATTGCACGAGTCGTTTCAGCGCTGAGCTCCTGAGAATCGTAAGCCAGGGCCTGCTGCACCATGCCACTGTGCCACTTCGCGTACTTTTCGCTGGCGGCAGCGGCGACGACCGCCGTGTCCTGGGTGATGTACGTCGAACGCACCCACTCCGCGGCACCGATTTCTCTATTGAGCTCTTCGAGTTCGGCGTTCGCTCGCCCGATAAACTCCTCAGCAGTTTCGGTGGGCGCGCTAGCAGCGCTTTCTTCAGATGCTTGTTGCGAGCAGGCACCCAGTACGACCACGAGCAAAGTGCCCGCGAAAATTCCAGCGAGTTTTTTCATAGCTATTTCCAGTACGTCTGTTTCCAGCGCTTAGTGAATGCCGTGCATCCAGCGCTTGAGTAATGGCGAGATCAATATCATGAACACACCAGCAATAATTCCGAACCACATCAGGAATGAGAACAGCTCCGTGTATGTGGCTACCGCCGTCGCGATATCCATCGTCTCGCCCTCAGATACATCGATCGCTGCCATCTTGCCGATGCGTGTCGCAACAGTTTCCGACAAAGCGGTGGCCAGGAACCAGGTACCCATGCTGACGCCGACAACGTTTCCGATAGACAGCTTGGTGACGGCCGACAATCCAACTGGCGACAGACACAACTCGCCGGTCGTGTGCAGCAGGTAGGCCAATACCAGCCATATCATCCCAATGTGTCCTGTCTGATCAGGGAACTGCGCGCCGAACACCAGTGCACCGAAACCGAGGCCCGCCTGCAAAATGCCAAGGCCAAACTTGACCGGTGTGTTCGGTTCGAAATTGACTTTAGCCAGCCAGGTCCAAAGCGCCGCAAACGGTATTGCGAGCAACATAATGAAACCGGCATTCAGGGAGCCAAACTGAGCGGCGGTAAAGGTTGTTCCACCGACAGTACGATCAACAACGCGATCCGCAAACAGCGTCATGGAGCCGGCTGATTGCTCGAACAGCGCCCAGAAAACCACGGTCGAGAGAATCAGAATCATCAACACGACGGTTCGTCCAAACTCGGGAGAGTTGTGCGTCATAAAGCCGTACACGACAAAGCCGACGATCAGGGCGATCGAACCGTAGAGAACATTCTCGGCGAGCGCTTCGCTGCCAGGGATGAAGTGCAGATTCACGCCGATCGCATACAGCCCCGAAACAACAGCCAGGCCGGCGATCATGTAGGCGACCGTATTATTGCTGTCCTGCTTGCTGTGCACCATTGAATAAAGAATCAGTCCGACGATAGCGATGATCAGAAATACGTTTTGCGTCAACAATACGACGGGCTCGTGTTGTACCAGCAGCCAGAACACACCGAGGAACGGCAGGCTTAACAAATAAATAGCCCATTCAACGTTGATCGGTCCGAGAAAGCTCTTCTTGAGTTTTTCGGGCTCCGAAGGTTCTGCATGGCCCATCAGGAATTTCTGGCCATAGGTAAAACTGATCAGGCCGATGATCATGCCGATACCGGCAGCACCGAAACCGTATCTCCAACCGTAGGTTTCGCCCAACCAACCGCAAAGCAATGTCGCGACGAACGAACCGATGTTGATGCCCATATAGAAAATGGTGAAACCACCATCGCGACGTGGATCATCCTGCGAGTACAGCTTGCCGACAATCGTTGATATATTTGGCTTCAGATATCCAACGCCCATCACGATCAACGCGAGCGCAAAATAGAAAATATTCAATGACCCGGTATCGCGGTACATAACCGCCTCCGTCAGCGTTGTACCTGCGGCGAAGAACGCGCCGCTCGCCAGCGTAAGGTCATTGCTCAGGACGGTACCTGCCGCGTAGTTAATCGCCTGATGACCTTCAACGGCCATCAGTATGTGTCCGAGAGACAACAAGATGCCGCCGAATACAACCGACTTTCTCATGCCCAGGTAGCGATCGGCGATCATGCCGCCAATGAGTGGCAGCGCATAAACGAGTCCGGCGTAAGAACCGAGGACGTCGAGACCTTCGCCGTCCGCAAAAAGATGATATTTCGTCAAATACAGAAGCAGCAAATACTTCATTCCGTAGAATGAAAAACGCTCCCAAAGCTCGGTCGTGAAGCAGACATACAGACCAACTGGGTGGCCCAGAAATTCCGCCTGATTGGAAAGGTCGTCCGCTGATCCGGCAACGGTTTCGGTCATTATTTTTCCCCCGGAAGGCGTCTAGCGCCGTTTCGATTTATTGGTGCGGGTAAGGGCAAACATTAAACACTATTTGCGCCCTGTATAGCTACTTGACAGGGCGTGACTTGAATAGTTTCGCCATTATGATCCCGAGCTCATACAAGACGTATACGGGGATGGCGAGCATTATCTGGCTGATGACGTCAGGGGGCGTCAGCAACATGCCGACCACGAAGGCCCCGAGGAACACATATGGACGAGCTGTGCCGAGCTTTTCCACCGAGGTGATGCCGGTCCAGACCAGCAGCACGGTCGCCACCGGCGTCTCAAACGCGAGGCCGAAGACCAACACCAGCATCATGACAAAGCCGATGTAATCCGTGATGTCGGGCATGTAGCTCACGCTTTCGGGAGTGAACGCGACCACGAATTTGAAAATCAGCGGAAAGACGACAAAGTAGGCGAACGCGAGCCCAACATAAAACAGCAAAATGCTCGACGCGAGCAACGGAAACGCGAAGTGCTTTTCCTTCTTGTACAGTCCCGGCGCGACAAATGCCCAAACCTGGTACAGCACAACGGGCATTGCGAGCATGAGGGCAAGGTAGAAGGACAGCTTTAAAGTCGCGATGACCGGCGACGCTGTTCCGGTGGCGATGAGTTGCCCACCCGGCAAAACAGTGCGCAACGGCTCGGAAACAAACTCGAAAATAGGTTTTGAAAACGGAAACAAGGCCAGGAAAACCACAAAGACGCTGCCAAACATAATAAACAGGCGATTTCGCAATTCGACGAGATGCGACATCAATGTGCCTTCTGCCAACCCCTCTTCCTGATTATCAGCAGAGGTACTCATTTCTTTGCCGGCGTCTTTGTTGTTTCGACTGAGCCGTCATCGTCATCGTCTTCATCTTCATCTTCATCGTGCAGCGGCGAGAAGGTGTCGTCGTCACGCGGCGAAAGAAGTTTCTCGGGGTTAAAGTCGTCGGGATTGATGCCGAAATTTTTCTCGGTGTCGAGCTCTTCTTCAAGTTGTCGTTGCAGGCTGCGAGTAAGCTGCCGTGCCTTACCAACCCAGCCGCCGATCTGGCGAGCGACACGCGGCAGCCGCTCGGGCCCCAATATCAGGAGTCCGATCAGGCAAAGGAGGATAAATTCGGAACCACCGATTCCAGACATGGTGCTAAAAGACCCTAGGCGTCTTTCTTCTCTTCGTTCTCTTCAATGGGCGTGGAATCGAAACTGGCATCGTCAGAAGATTCTTCGATCTGCTCCGATGATTCGTCAGCCTCAGCCTCGCTCATGGCAGAACGAAAACCCTTCACGGCACCGCCGAGGTCGGTTCCCAGACTGCGTAAACGTTTGGTTCCAAAAATCACCAATACGATAACGAGAATAAGCAGCAGGCTTCCCGGGCTGATGTTCGGCATTGCATTTTGCTCCTAAAGGGGTCAGAGCCCTTTCTAGATTAATAAGTGCTACCGGCTAAGGCCGGGCGCGAATTATGTTCATGATACGCCTGCCAGCGCAACAAAACCGTACCCGTGTCACACCAGACCGAGGACCAGCCTAGCTTTCCAGCCAGAAGGTCACCGGGCCATCATTTGTCAAAGAAACCTGCATATCGGCTCCAAATCGGCCAGTTTCAACCGTTTCCAGGGCCTCACTGCAAGCTGCGACCAGTTTGTCGAAATAGGCGCTGGCGACCTCCGGGGCGGCGCCCTTGGTGAAACTTGCCCGCGTGCCCTTGCGTGTGTCCGCCGTCAGTGTGAATTGCGGCACTAGCAGCAGACCACCGGAAATGTCCTGAACACTAAGGTTCAAGCGGCCCTCGGCATCCGGAAATACTCGATACGTCAGGAGCCGCTCAGCGAGGCGGGCAATATCGCGCTCCTCGTCGTCACGATGAACAGCCACCAGCACGAGCAGGCCGCGCCCTATTTCGCCGCTTATCTGACCATTAATGCTGACGCTGGCCGAGATGACCCGCTGTAGAAGTCCAATCATTATTTATTCCGGATACGGTTTTTGACGATTTTGGAGCCTTTATTAATGCATCAAGCACAAACGAATAGCTACCCTCAAAAGGGCTTCTGCGAGACTGGTTGTACCGGCCGGCAGGCGACTGCGCTCAAATTGCGCCGCTTGCACATGCCAGGGACGGCGCTGCAAGTTCAAACCTGTCGGTCGGACCATGGAAGGAGGGCCCCGACACCTTGTCGGGGCCCGATTTTACGCTAGACTATCGATCAATCTCAGGGGCCTGGAATCACAATGAAAAGAAGAGAGTTTGTCGGCGGCCTGGCCGTTGCAGCGGGACTGGCGGGTTGTGCGAAGCCAGAAGGCAACTGTGGCGTTGATGCAGCGATGGAGTCATTCGAGTGGTCGTGTGTGACCTCCTGGCCGCCGCGATTTCCGGGCCTGGGTATGGCGGTCGAGAACCTGGCCGAGCGACTTGATAAAGCATCGGGCGGTCGATTGAAAATAAAAGTCTACGGCGGCGGCGAGCTAGTGCCGCCGTTTGAAGTATTCGACGCGGTGAGTCGTGGCACGGTGGAGATGGGCCATGACGCGTCTTACTATCACAAGGGCAAGGTAGACGCCGCGCAGTTCTTTACGGCAATTCCCTTTGGTTTGAACTACATGGAGCTGAACGCCTGGATTCACTACGGTGGTGGTCTTGAGCTGTGGCGAGAGCTGTATGCGCCTTTTAACCTGGTGCCGTTCCTGTGCGGAAATACCGGCGTGCAAATGGGCGGCTGGTTTAACAAAGAAATAAACAGCGTCGACGATCTCAAGGGATTGAAGATGCGAATTCCTGGTCTGGGCGGCGATGTGCTGCGACGTGCTGGCGGTATTCCGATCACGCTACCCGGGGCAGAGATTTTTACGTCGTTACAAAGCGGCGCAATTGATGCGACTGAGTGGGTTGGACCGTACAACGATGTTTCGTTTGGACTGCACAAGGCTGCAAGGTATTACTACTACCCGGGATGGCAAGAGCCGGGTCCGGGTCTTGAGTGCATCATTAACCAGAAGGCGTGGGATTCGTTGCCTGCCGACCTGCAGGCACTCGTCGAAATTACCTGCCAGTCGATAACCATCGATATGGCGGCCGAGTACACAAATGGCAACGCGAATTCGCTGCAGCAATTAATTGCTGATCCAAATGTCGAACTACGAGCGTTTCCTGACGAGGTGCTGCAACATCTGAAGTCGATCACAGCTGAAATTGTTGCCGAGATGATGGCGACAGATCCAGCGGCCAATAAAATTGGCAAGGCGTTTTATGAGTACCTTGAAAAAGTAGAATCCAACTCGCGCATCTCCGAAAAGGCATACCTCGACACTCGTAATGGCTAGTCAAAACACAGAAATTGCAGTCATCGGCGCCGGCATTGCCGGTATAGCAGCGGCATACTATTTGTGTGTCGAACAGAAGAAAAAATCAGTGCTGCTCATCGATAGCCGACAACCCATGAGCTATACCAGCGCGCAGTCAGGCGACAATTACAGAAACTGGTGGCCGCATCGGACGATGACCGACCTCACCAATGACAGCATCGATGAACTCGATCGACTCGCCCGTGAATCGGGCAATGTGATTAACATGACGCGTAGTGGTTATGTGCTGGCGACCCGCCGGGATGACGTTTCGAAAATCGCGGCTGAAATCCCCGGCGACATCGACGTTGATGTCTACGACGACCAGTCACAAATCCAGCAAAAGTTTCCGGCGCTCGCGGGGGAGATAAAGAACGTCATCCACATTCGTCGTGGTGGCGATATCAGTGGCCAGCAGCTTGGGCAATACATGCTGGAGAAAATCAGAGCGGCCGGCGGCCGGAAGCTTCAGGGTGATGTCACAGCGATTGAAAGAGACGCTAATTATCAACTTAGCGTCGCCAGCGGCGGCGAAGCCAGCGAAGTAACGGCCGAAATCGTTGTGAATGCGGCGGGGCCCTTCGCCGATCGAATCGCTCGAATGCTGGGTGTTGAGCTGCCTGTCAAAAACATCTATCAACAGAAGATCGCCTTTGAAGACCACCTCAATGTGATTCCCCGTGATATGCCGTTCTCGATCGACCTGGATTCAAAATATCTGGGCTGGTCTGAAGAAGAGCGCTCAATGCTGGCTGAAGACCCCGATCTCGAGTGGCTTGCGGGAGAGTTGCCGCCGGGAAGTCATTGTCGTCCCGACGGCGGCGTGCAGGGCAAGTGGGTGAAGCTGGGCTGGGCGTACAACAAGCAACTCAGCGAGTCGCAAGAAGACATGGCGAACGAGCCGGCTATCGATGATAGCTTTCCTGAAATCGTCATTCGTGGCGCCGCTGCGTTTATTCCGGCATTAAAACCGTACATTGCTGCTCCGCCGCCACGCTTTAGTCACTACGGTGGCTACTACACGATGACAGAAGAAAACTGGCCGCTGATCGGCCCGCTGGATGATAGCGGTGCCTTTGTCATTGCTGCGTTGTCTGGTTTCGGCAGCATGGCGTCGTGTGCCGCCGGTAAGCTTTGCGCTGCTCATATATGCGGTAGTCCATTGCCGGATTACGCTGCGGACCTAAGTCTGGCTCGGCTCACGAACGCAGACTTGTTGGCGGAACTCAACGCATCGCCTAACAAGGGTTTGCTCTAGAGCATTTTCAACAGGCGAAAAAAGAGCCGACCACCTTGCGGTGATCGGCTCTTTGACGCAATGCGTCTATATTACTTCAAGCGCTTACTGCCAGGAGTAAATGCCCTTCAGGTACCAGGAACCACCTTCGTAGTTCGCAGCACTTCGGCGCGGGTACTGCAGGCCAACACTTAGACGGTTAGAGTTCGGAGCACCAATTTCATTGATGAACTCATCGGTTATGTTGGTGCCACCCAGAGCGATTCTAAGGTTGTCAGTCATCTGGAAGCCAAGCTCCAGATCGACGTAGACCGTTGAGTCGATTTTCGCACTAGGATCAACAGCTGCACCAATCGTGCCGCGCTCATCGAAATGCTCACCGTAGTAAGTAGCACGGACCATCAGGTCCCACCGATCCGTGAAGTGCGACATCGAAGATGCCGTCCAACGGTGGTTCGGATAGTTGTTCTCGATGTCCTCAACCGTGCCTGCGCTTACCGGTGGAACGCCGTTAACTAGCGTCTGACCGTCAATCTCAACCTTGTTATAGGCATACGCGAATGTCAGATCCGTTGATTCACCAAGACCGCCAGTCAAAACAACGTCAGCACCCGTATGTACGACATCGAGCGTATTCGTGTAGAACGAAATAGACTGACCACCGGAGGTTGTAATATCGCCGGTACGGTAAATACGATCGTCGACTTCGATACGGTAAACATCCGTTGTCAATGACCATGCATCACCGATCTCGCTCGCGAAGCCAAGGCTGTAGTTCAACGATTTTTCCTCGGTCAAAGGAGCGCCACCATTCTCAAGGGCGACCTGAGAGGTCGGTGATACCAGACCTTCTTCAACCTGTAGCCCTGTATTGCCATCGAACGTTGTGATGGTTGTTCTTACGTTAGCCTGACCAGGTGTCGGAGCGTGGAAGCCGGTCGATACCGCGCCGCGTAAAGCAATCGCGTCACTAGCACGATAGCGGAACGCAACTTTCGCGTTTGTGGTCGGGCCAAAATCCGAGAAGTTCTCGTATCGAATCGCGTACTGCAACAGAACAGCATCAGAGATGTCGTGCTCAACATCAGCGTAAATAGCCGTGTTATCGCGTGTGAACTCACCCGCGTCATCCGTCGTGATGCCGCGGAAACCACTTGAACCGCCGCCAACACTGGCGCTTGGCTCACCGGCAACAACGGTGTACTTCTCTTCGCGTGCTTCAGCACCGAACGCCAGGTTCAGCGTGTCGCTAACCGGCAGGGAGAAGTCAACATTGAGGTTGTTTTCTTCCTGAATGTATCCGCCAACGTCGAAGTCCCTTTGTGGGATGTTGAGGTTGCCGTCCAAACCAAGGTCAACGTTCACGGTGTTGTTCAGGAAGTAGTCGAGCTCGTCTTTACCGTAGCCATAGCTGACGTCATAGAGCATGCCGCTTTGGAATTCACCCTGCACGCCGAAAACGATGCTTGCGTCTTGCTGGTTGCCGTCAAGGAACGGCGTGTAACCAGCAGGAAGCCCACTGAAACCCATGGTGCGCAGTGGTGCGAGGCTGGAATGGTCCCAGGTGCGGTAGAAGAAGCGGTAGCGACCATCTGTATCAGCGGCACTGAATCGTGCGTAAAGCTCAGATGAACCATTCAGGTCAAAGCCGGAGTTAACGAAAACACGAAGACCTTCCGTCTGCGGTCGTCCCCAGGTTTGCAGCAAAGGCGCATCGCCGAACGGTGCATCGGCACCAATCACATCCGGGTTAACGCCGAGTGCAAGCAGCTCATCGACATTTGACTGCCGTTGAATGCCTCGCGAAAGAGCGTCGTTGTCGACGTATTCGGCGCTGATGTTAACGAAGCCGATGTCGCCCAGAGGGAGGCCAATGTTGCCCGCAACTTTGACGCTTTGCTCACCATCGTAGTGCTCGCCATAGGTAACTTGCAACGAGCCGCCATCAGAGGCGTCTTTCATTACGAAGTTGATAACACCGGCGATAGCATCTGAACCGTACTGAGAAGAAGCGCCGTCACGCAGGACTTCGACACGCTTTACAGCGATGCCGGGAATCATGCCAACGTCAGCACCGTGTGAGCCGTTACCAGCTGCCGGGGCGAAGAATTGCACCAACGCAGAACGATGGCGACGCTTACCGTTGACCAGAACCAATGTTTGGTCAGGAGCGGTGCCACGCAGAGATGTTGGACGTACAAACGCACTGCCGTCACCTGTTGCCGGTGTCGCCGTGTAGGACGGTACCAAAGCCTTGAGGTTGTCAGTCAGGTCGGCTGTGCCGCCCACTGCATTGAAGTCATCGCCACCGATAACGTCGATAGGTACGGTCGAATCTGCCGCAGATCGCGGTTTAGCACTACGAGAACCGATCGTTTTGATCTCTTCGATCGCCTCATCGTCCTGCGCCATCGCGGTCTGGAACGTCAGGCCCGAGCAACTAAGCACGAGCGCAAGCGCGCCATAGGAAATAGATTTCTTGAACATTTTTGATTTTCCCCCTTGGAAAAGTAACTAACTTTCTTAATCTGGCACGAAGTGTACCTAATTTTTTTTATAACGAATCCGAATAAAAGTAGCCGATCCCTTCCATTAATGCAACGAATGATTCAGAATGCGCATCAGATGAATCATTTGTTTCATTCCGCGCCACGCGTGGCTTTGGCGCGCTAGCAACAGATTTTGACACCCATGAAAAGCCAATATCCGGACACCATTCGACTGCTTGTCGATGCCTATTCGCGGCTGACACCCGAATTGCAAAAAGCGGCCCGATTTATGGTTGAACATCCCGAAGAAATCGGCCTGAATTCCATGCGCAGGGTCGCGAGGGACGCTGACGTCAAGCCAGCCACCATTACTCGGCTGACAAAGGCGCTCGGGTTTCGTGAATATGAGGCTCTGCGTGAGCCGTTTCGGCAGCGATTAAGGACCCGATTACCGGAATTTTCGACGAAACTGCAGGACGTCCAAAGGCGTGGCAAGACGGGCGACAAATCAATTCTCAGCGACCTGCGGGCACAGGAAATAGCCAATATTGAGCGCTCTTTATCCGACGATAACCTACCTATTATGGAAGATGCGGCGCAAACAATACACCAGAGTCGGCGCGTGTATGTGCTCGGTTTGCGGGGCGCGCATGCCCCGGCCTTTCTTTTTCACTACGCTTATCAGCTGTTTCAGGACAATAGTCAGCTGCTGGACACCAGTGCCGGGATCTTTGCCGACCAGCTGCGAGGCATCAATTCTGAGGACAGCTTGCTGGTGGTCTCTTTTCCGCCGTATACCCAGCTAACAATCGATGCCGTGCAGTATGCGGCCGAGGCCGGCGCCAAAATCATCGCTGTTACCGACAGCGTCGTATCGCCAGCCGCGAATGCGGCCGCACACACCATCGTTACGAGCAGCCAGTCGCCGTCTTTTTACCACTCGTTCACTGGCGCCCTGGCGGTGACGCAGGCATTGATAACGATGCTGGTTACCAAGGCTGGCGGTGACGCGGTCAAAATTGTTGAGGAGGCTGAGAAGCAACTGTCACGCATCAGTGCTTACTGGTAATCATGAGCAATGCAATACACAGAAGCTTACTACGTAACCCACCGCACGCCATGGCCGGCGACGGCGCATACCTGATTGACGATTCAGGCAAACGTTATCTCGATGCATGCGGAGGCGCAGCCGTGTCTTGCCTCGGGCACAGCCATCCGGAGGTAATCGCTGCAGTTCAAAAGCAGGTCGAGAAACTGCCATATGCGCACACGTCATTTTTTACGACGGACGTGCTCGAAGAGCTGGCAGACACGCTGGTGGAAGGCGCGCCAGGCATGGGTAAGGTCATGCTGCTGTCAGGTGGTTCCGAATCTGTAGAGGCGGCGCTAAAACTCTCACGACAGTACTTCCTGGAGTCTGGCGAACCCGACAGACATCTCTTTATCGCGCGCCGACAGAGCTATCACGGCAATACGCTCGGTGCGCTGGCAGTTGGTGGCAACGAGTGGCGCCGGGAGTCCTTTCGTCCATTGCTTGTCGAGGGGCATCACATAGCTCCGTGCTTTGAATATCGCGAACGGCTCGAAACTGAAACGCAGAAAGAGTACAGCGAGAGAGTCGCTGCCGAACTCGAAACCAAAATTATCGAGTTGGGACCTGAGAACGTCGCAGGATTTGTCGCAGAAACCGTAGTTGGGGCAACAGCGGGAGCTGTAGTGGCGACACCAGGCTACTTTCGCCGAATTCGCGAAATATGTGACCGCTACGGAGTCCACTTGATCCTTGATGAGGTGATGTGTGGCACAGGACGCACAGGATCGATGATGGCGTATCAACAAGAGCACATTATTCCGGACATCGTGACGATGGCGAAAGGATTAGCGGCTGGATACCAACCGATAGCAGCATTGCTTTGCCGAGTGGAAATAGTCGAGACCATTCGCAGTAACAGCGGCTTCTTTCAGCACGGACACACGTTCATGGGTCATGCTACGGCGGTTGCCGCGTCGCTGGCGACACTGCAGGCGATAGAGAACGAGAATCTGATGGAAAACGTCGTTAAGCGTGGCAAACAAATTCGTGCCGGGCTCCGCGATACGTTGGGTAGCCACGCCAATATCGGTGACATTCGCGGTCGAGGTCTTTTCATCGGTGTTGAGCTGGTGGCTGACAGGCAGACGAAAGAGCCCCTTGATCCTTCCCTGAGAACACACAACAAGGTTCAAAAAGCGGCGATGGATAAAGGCCTATTGTGCTACGGCATGGGCGGCACTATCGATGGCCGTCGCGGTGATCATGTCCTGATCGCGCCGCCCTACAATCTGGATGGCGCACAGCAGCAAGAATTAACAGAGAAATTTACTGCGGCTGTTTCTGTTGCGTTGTCAGGTAGTCCAGCTTCCTGATCAGCTCCAGTACGCGTTCAACGTTGCCGTAGCGATCCACAATAGTCAGAGTATTTGAATCGGAGTGCGCTACCATGTGACCCGGCTGTGGGAGCATTGGTCTTAGTATTGGGACGAACATCGTTGCCTCCGCATTTTGAACCTCGATAACCATCGTTACCCACTCTTCGTCGTCAATGGACTCGTCCTTCTCGTACAACACGGGTAACGGATACTGGCGAATAGTAGCGACGTTAACAATGCTGATGACATCGTCATATTTAACGGCCGCCATATTGTTATTTCGCAAAACAACGAGCAAAGTCGAGTAGTCGAGACGCCCTGGTTCGAACTGCCCAACAACCACTTCCGCATCGACGCTCCTGTCGACCACAAACAGATGCCCTGTCTTTTTGCTGACCGCCTTGAGTACGTCCATCAATGGCACCGTCGGCAGCTCCTCTGCGGGCGCTTGTCGTTCCTCCGCGCCGAACACGGGAACGGCCAAAGCACCCCATAGCAGCGCGACGAGCAAGATTCGTGATTTCATTGTTTTTACTCCCTGGATGATTGCGAGTATGTAAACGCATTGCTGCGCCAACCGGGGTTAACCGCCGTAGATTTTTTCCGGTAACCAGGTAACGAGCCCCGGGAGCGCTGCGATGAGCAACAATGCCAGGAGCTGGATCGCGACGAACGGTATGGCGCCGCGGTAAATTTGTGCCGTCGTAACGGACGCCGGGGCGACTCCACGCAAATAAAACAGCGCAAATCCGAACGGCGGCGTCAGGAACGACGTCTGCAGGTTTATCGCGATCATTATGCCGAGCCACACCGGGTCCAGTCCCATCGCCAGTAACACCGGGCCAACAATCGGGACAACAACAAATGTTATTTCGATGAAGTCGAGCACGAACCCCAGCAGAAACATGACCAGCATGACGACCAACACGGCACCGACAACGCCGCCCGGCAGAGCCTCCAGAATGACTCGCACACCATCGTCACCACCATAGCCGCGAAACACGAGTGAGAATATCGACGCTCCGATCAGGATCAGGAAAACCATACTGCTGATACGCAGCGTGCTGCGCATGATTTCCTGCAGTCGTTCGAGATTCAACTCGCGGCGTGACAATGCCATCAACAACGCACCCATGCCGCCGACACCAGCTGCTTCCGTCGGTGTGGCATAGCCACCGAGTATTGACCCAAGCACTGCGAATATCAGAATCAGCGGCGGCAGCAACGCTCGGACAACCTTGCTCAGCGAGACGTCTTCGTCAGGTTCCCTATGATGCGCCGGCATGGTGTCCGGTTTGAAATACGCAACGCCAAGAATATAGAGAACATATAGGAACACGAGCAACAAGCCCGGAATCAATGCGCCCGCAAACAGGTCACCGACCGAAACGGTTTTCGGTGAAAAAATGCCCATGTCCAGTTGCGCTTGCTGATAGGCCGTTGTCATCACGTCGCCGAGCATCACCAGAATGATCGACGGCGGAATTATCTGCCCCAGCGTCCCGGACGCACAGATCGTACCGGCGGCAATTTCGGGTGAGTATCCCCGCTTCAACATAGTCGGTAGCGACAACAGACCCATCGTTACGACTGTGGCGCCAACAATGCCGGTGCTGGCGGCAAGCAGCATGCCGACAAGGGTGACGGAAATACCAAGCCCGCCGCGCAGTGCACCAAACAAGGAGCTAAGTGTTTCAAGCAGGTCTTCCGCGATGCGGGCACGCTCTAAAGTAACGCCCATGAAGACGAACAGGGGCACAGCAACCAGAGTTTCATTGGTCATGATGCCGAAGATGCGACTCGGTAAGCCGGACAACAGCGCCTCGTTGAAGCTGCCCCCGAGCACGCCGAAACCCGCGAACAACAGTGCTGTTCCGCCCAACGTAAAAGCAACCGGAAAGCCCGCCAATAGCACCAGGATAACGGTGACAAATAATAGTGCTGCGACCCACTCCACCTCAGTTACTCCTCAAGGTTCGGACGCAGCGTGACAACAAAGCGATGCCCTGCAGGCCAACGCTTATCGGCATGACAACGAGAATGGATTTCAACAGCGGAATCAGAGGATAGGGTAAACCGCCCGATTCACGCGAAGCCTCCTGCAGTTGCCAGGACATCGCGACGTAGTCGAAAGCCTTCCAGCCGAGCAATGCGCACAGAGGCAGTAGAAAAACAGTAACGCCGACGAGATCGACCCATGCACGACGCTTCGGGCCCATCTCCCGGTAGAAAATATCGACGCGAACGTGCTCCTCTTGTTGGAGGGTGTACGCGGCACCCACCATGAACACAAAACCGTGCATCCATACGACTGATTCCTGTAGCCAGATCAGGCCCACGTCGAATACATAGCGCAGGACAACAACAAGGAATGTAACCAGCACCATGAACAACGTGAGCCAGGCTGAAGCCTTGCCCAGTAAAGCGCTAAATCTATCCAGCATCTAGTGACGCCAGAACATCGGCGTAATGAGTACCAGCAGTGTGAAAATTTCGAGACGACCGAGCAGCATACCGACAACCGAAATCCACTTGGCAGTATCGCTCAGCGACATGAAGCCGGACGCGACGTCGCCGAGGCCGGGGCCAAGATTATTCAGACATGCGGCGACGGCCGAGAACGCTGTTACCTGGTCGAGGCCCGTCGACATCATCGCCAGTAACATCACGCTGAATGCGACGACGTAAACCGAGAAGAACCCCCAGACCGCATCGACAACACGAGGTTGAATGGCGGTAGCACCTAACTTCACCGGGATTTCGGCGTTGGGATGCACGAGCCTCGCAACTTCACGTGCGCCCTGTTTGTAGATGAGCAACCAACGGATAACCTTGATGCCGCCAGCGGTGGAGCCAGCGCAGCCGCCGATAAAACTGGCGAAAATCAAAAGCACCGGAAGCGCCGCCGGCCATAGCGCGAAATTCTCTGTCGTAAACCCGGTCGTGGTCGCTATAGAAACCGCCTGGAACACACCATTGATGAGAGTCTGGCCGGGGTCGCTAAAGCCGCGGAACTGATACAATGTAAATACGACAATGACCGACACAGTGATAAGCACGGCGGCATAGGCTTTGAACTCAGGATCCTTGGCATAGTGTTTGATCGATACGTATCGCCAGGCGAAAAAGTGCAGCGAAAAATTGATGCCGGCAATAAACATGAAGACGATCGCAACACTGTCGATCAGGCCGCTGTCGAAGTGGCCGATGCTGGCGTCATGCGTCGAGAAGCCGCCGATAGCCACGGTTGAAAATGCGTGGCAGAGAGCGTCGAACCATCCCATCCCGGCCAGCCGATAGCCAACCATGCAGGCAACAGTGAAAGCCGCGTACACATACCAGAGCGCTTTTGCTGTCTCGGTGATGCGCGGGGTGAGCTTTGTATCCTTGACTGGTCCGGGTGTCTCGGCGCGATATAGCTGCATACCACCAACACCCAGCATTGGTAGTACGGCGACAGCCAAAACAATGATACCCATACCACCGAGCCACTGCAGTTGCTGGCGATAATAAAGAATAGAAACGGGAAGCTCATCAAGCCCCGTCAGTATAGTCGCTCCGGTCGTCGTCAGCCCTGACATCGACTCGAATACCGCGTCGGTGAATGACAGGGACAAGCCATCCGCGAAATAAAGCGGTGCCGCACCGAAGGTACCCAGCACTGTCCAGAATGCAGCGACAACAAGAAAGCCGTCACGTAGCCTTAAATCCTTGCGTGAGCGATGCACGGGGAGCCAGATCAAAATACCGGCAGCCAGCGTTAGCCCAAATCCCTCAACAAACGGCAACCAGGAGTGGTCTTCGTAATAAAGGCTGAAAGCGATCGGCGGCAGCATCGTAAGACTGAACATCATCAGCAGCAGGCCGAGAATCCGCTGTACGACGGTCCAGTTCATCTAGACGAATGACACATCTACCTGAAAGAGACTCTCCAGGTGTTCGATCTTGCGGCGGTCGGTCATAAACAAAATGATGTGATCATCGGTTTCGATCATGGTGTCATGGTGCGCAATGATGACTTTGTCGCCGCGAACAACGGCAACAATCGCAGTCCCCTTCGGCAATTCAATTTCAGCGATTTGTCGTCCGACAACCTTGGAGCTGTTTTTGTCACCGTGTGCGATGGCCTCCATGGCCTCGGCGGCGCCTCGCCGCAATGAATGCACCTTTACGACATCGCCGCGGCGCACGTGTGCGAGCAACGAGCCGATCGTTACCTGCTGCGGCGAAATAGCGATATCAATGCTGCCCGACTCAACAAGGTCCACATAGGAAGCCCTGTTAATCAGCGCCATCACCTTGTGCGCGCCGAGTCGCTTCGCGAGCATCGAGCTGAGAATATTGGACTCTTCAGAGTTGGTGAGCGCACAAAACACGTCGACATTGTCGATGTTTTCTTCAAGCAGCAATTCTTCGTCGGCCGAGTCGCCAACCAGGACAATCGCCTTGTTCAGCTGTTCAGAAATTCGCCGTGCGCGGACCGGGTCACGCTCGATTAACTTGACCTGGTTGGTTTGTTCCAACGCAAGAGCAAGTCGCAAACCGATATTGCCACCGCCCGCGATTACCACGCGTCGCACAGGATCTTCGAGACGCCGCATCTCACTCATGAATACGCGAATGTCTTTGCGATCGGCAATGAAGAATACTTCGTCACCTTCCTGAATGACGGTGTCGCCTTTCGGCAGCATCGCCTTGCCTTCGCGGTAAATTGCGGCGATGCGGCCTTCTGTGTTCGGAATGTGGTCTTTCAGGGTGGCGATACGCTGGCCAACCAGCAAGCCTTCCCTATCCGCTTTGGCACCAACGAGGCGTACTCGGCCATCTGCGAAATCGAGCACCTGCGATGAGCCCGGATACAGGATGAGTTGCTCGATGTAAGAACACACCAGTTGTTCGGGGCTGATGCGTACGTCGATCGGGATCGCGTCCTGCGTGAACAGCTTGTTTGCGTTCATGTACTCGGCGGCACGGATGCGGGCAATCTTTGTGGGTGTGCGAAAGCTCGTATAGGCGATCTGGCATGCGACCATGTTGGTTTCGTCGGTGTCAGTCAGCGCGACGACAATATCGGCATCGCTGGCGCCAGCGCGTTCGAGTACGTCCGGATACGCGGCGTGGCCAACAACGGTTCGAATATCGAGTCGGTCCTGCAGTTCACGCAACACGTCCGGTCGCATATCTACAACAGTGACCTCATTCGCCTCTTCGCGCGATAAGTGATATGCCGCGGAAGAACCAACCTGGCCTGCGCCGAGTATGAGAATTTTCATCGTGCGTAGTCTACATCAGATCGAGATTCGCATAACTCAGAACGAGCCATTTTGTGCCGGCAGTCTCAAAATTGACTTCCACCCGGGCGTGGGCCCCCTGACCCTCATAATTAAGGATCACGCCATCGCCAAATTTCTTGTGGCGAACGCGCTGCCCAAGCCGAATACCAAGTTCGTTTCCGGTACCGGCAGCTGCTCTTCTGCGCTGCGTTGGCCGCGACGAGTGCATTGGACGTGCGACCTGCACGCGTGGGCGGATTTCCTCGACATGTTCGCTGGGTATCTCGGCGATGAATCGCGACGGCTGCGAAAAATTGTCCATACCGTGCAGGCGACGTTGCTCAGCGTGCGTAATGTAGAGTGACTGCATCGCACGTGTGATGCCGACATAGCAAAGCCGTCGCTCTTCCTCGAGACCGTTTGGGTCTGCTACCGATCGTTGGTGCGGGAACAGGCCGTCCTCCATCCCGCACATAAACACGAGCGGAAACTCGAGGCCCTTGGCCGAATGCATCGTCATCAATTGAACACAGTCTTCCCAAGCATCAGCCTGACCCTCACCTGCCTCAAGGGCTGCGTGTGACAGGAATTCGTCCAGCGGTGACATTTCTTCTGCAGGGTCGGACTCGAAACTCCTCGCAGCACTGACAAGTTCCGCCAGGTTCTCGATGCGGGTCTCACCCTTCTCGCCCTTGTCCTTCTCGAAGTGACCGATAAGTGCGCTCAGGTGAATGACATGATCAACCCTGTCGTGCAGCTCAAGACCGCTGGTCTCGCGTGCCATGCGCTCGATGAGTGACATAAAAGCATTGACGGCATTTGCGGCGCGACCGTTCAGGTCATCGCTGGCGATCGCTCCCGCGGCGCGCCATAGCGAGCAGGCGTTGGCTCTGGAGTAGGAGCGCATTATTTCTACAGTGCGTGCGCCGATTCCTCGAGTGGGCTTGTTAACGACGCGCTCAAATGAACTATCGTCATCGCGGTTTGATGTCAGGCGCAGATAGGCAAGTGCATCCTTGATTTCCGCGCGCTCGAAAAAGCGCAGCCCGCCATAAACGCGGTACGGGATGCGCGCGTTAACCAACCCCTCTTCAAGGACGCGGGACTGTGCGTTGGAGCGGTACAGAAGTGCGGCGTCGGCACGCGCGTTGCCTTGTGCTATCCAGTCGCGAAGTCGCCCGATGATGAAGTCGGCCTCGTCTCGCTCATTGTAGGCCGAATAGACTTTTATCGCCTCGCCCTCTGCGCCTTCTGTCCAGAGGTTCTTGCCCATGCGCGAACTGTTATTCGCAATGACGGAATTTGCAGCGTTCAGTATGGTTTGTGTAGAGCGATAATTCTGCTCAAGCTTGACGACGTGTGTGCCGGGAAAGTCTTTCTGAAAACGGTGAATATGCTCAACACGCGCACCTCGCCAACGATAGATCGACTGGTCATCATCGCCAACCACAAACGGTACGCCCTTGTCGCCGGCTAACAGGCGTAACCAGGCATACTGAATGGCATTCGTGTCCTGAAACTCATCAACCAGTAGATGTTGAAAGCGTCGGCGATAGTGTTCAAGTAGTTCCGCGTTGTCGCGCAAGATTTCGTGCGCGCGCAGCAGTAGTTCTGCAAAATCGACCAGACCACCGCGCTGGCAAATCTCCTCATATGACTGATAGAACGAAATTAGCTGGCGTCGGTTGGGGTCACCATCGTCATCGATGTGCTGCGGCCTTAAGCCCTCGTCTTTTTGCCCATTGATGAACCACTGAATCTCCTTCGGCACCCAGCGACTATCGTCAACCTCCAGGCTCTTCAGCAATCGTTTGACCAGTCGTAGCTGATCGTCGGAATCAATGATCTGAAAGTTTTGAGGTAGTCCGGCCTCCCGCCAGTGACGACGCAGCATTCTGTGAGCAAGGCCGTGAAAAGTACCGATCCAAAGGTGCTGCACCGGCACGTTGAGCAAAGATTCAATACGGTTGCGCATTTCTGCGGCGGCTTTGTTCGTGAACGTCACAGCCAGCAAGCTATGTGGCGAAATGCCCTCGACATCGATGAGCCAGGCAGCGCGATGGACCAGTACCCGCGTCTTACCACTGCCCGCGCCGGCGATAATCAGTGCCGGTTCTGAGGGCGCGGTGACAGCTCGACGCTGTGCGTCGTTCAACTGGTCGAGTATGGGGGTGACATCCATCGGGGATTATTGCCGGGCCTTCGAAAGCGCGGAAGTTTAGCAGAGACTACTGTTCCCAGAGAATGCCTAAAGTAAACTGATTTCGTTCATACTGAATGCGTGTGTCGTTGGAAACCGTTTCACGATAACGCGCCGTACCAACAAGACTCAGGTGGCGCGTCATCTGGAAAGTACCGATGAGGTTAATCTCGGCAGATTCCTGAGTTTTGCGTCCGACGACAGGGTTGTTAAAAGCAAAAGCGTTCGGGAAGTTGTAGAGCCTGTAGACCCCATTGGCCTCAAGTTCGAAATTGTCGACAGGTGACCAGTGAACTTCGAGTCCGAAGCTGTCTCGATCGTAGTCGTTGTAACCAACGTATTGATCAGTTCGGATCCTTCGTTTGACGTCAATTCCAAACCAAAGGCTATCGAATATCCGCTGCCGTGCCGTTAGTCCAAGCGAGTAATAGTCGTAGCGTATGTTCGGGTTGCCCAGCCGCTGTCGACCGTCCAGGTCGTAGCTCGGGCGGTCACTAAAACGCCGACTGAAGCCCTCCAGCGTGACGCGCAGCAGGGATGTCGTCGGGGCGAACTTGTACTGTCCATGAAGGCGCAGCAGAAAATATTCGTGGTCGTACTCGCTGGTAGCGACGGTCTCCTCGTAGTCCCAGAGTTGAGCTTTCATCTGAAGGCCCAGCGACAGGCGCGCGTTCTTCTGAAGAAATGAGACCTCGGGTCCAAAGCGCATGTAGTTCATGCGATCGCTAATATCGACGCCGCCAATATTCCGGTCGCCGCCGTTATCAGGATCGTAGTAGGTCTCATCGTGCTGGGCGACCTTAAAGGCACTGTGCACACGACGTTCACGCTCGCCTTCTCGACGGCGGTATTCGTTGCCGAAGCTTGCCTGATGCAGAGATTCGTTGCCGTTTTTCAGCTCCTTATCCTGATAGTAGTGACCAGCCATACGGTACTCAACATAGAACCCCTCATACTCCAGGCTGTTGATTTTGTATCTGGCGCTCAAGCTTACGGGCATGAAGAGGCCGGATTGAACTACAGGGACCACGATCGGCAGCGTTGGATCATCGAAATCGATGTAAGGCTGATCCGGCGAACGGAACACATTGTCGTCGGAACCGATACCTACGCGAGCACGCAAGTCGAAGTCTGTGAAATTTCTCTTCTTCTCTCGCTCAGCGACACGAACATCAAATTCGTCGGGCTGTGCTCGCTCAGCGTGTATCCGCGAGATGGCTACAACCGCGAAACGCCGCAGTTTTACGCTTTCAACCTGATCACGTGCGAGGCGGAACCAGCGCAACGCCTCGTCCAGATCGCCCAATTTGTAGGCATTCAGGCCGAGATTGAAATGAGCGACGATACGCAAAGAGGGGTCCGGCAGCGCTTTGAGCAATGCGTCTCGGGCACGCACGTGCTGACTGGCCCGGTAATGGGCGATACCCATGTTGTAATGTAGCAGCGCCGTGTCCATCCCCTCTTCCTGAGCCTGCCGGTAGCGAAGCAGCGCCGCCCAGTAAAGGTCGTCACGGAACAGGCGATTGCCGTCCGAGAAATACTGATCCGCGGTCATGGCGTGGGCGTTCTCGAGCGGCGCCAAGCCGCCGATAGCCACCATTAAAAGCAGCGAACCTGTTAGATAAAACTGTTTGACCATAGAGATGGAGCCGTTTCACGTGTTGTCAGACCGCAAGAGTACCGACTTTATAGCCATGAAGACTATGACGTAGTCCAAAAAAATCCCCCCGAATGCGTCACAAACGGGGGGATTTGGGTTTCTAGTGAAGATCTAGTTGATCAGTCGTCGTCGCCGCCGCTGTCGTCGTCGCCGCCATCATCTTCCTCGTCATCTTCCTCGTCTTCAATTTCGTCGTCGTCGATATCGTCGCCGTCATCATCTTCAGCGTCGTCGTCCATACCGCCGTCATCGTCGTCGCCTTCCATGCCTTCGATATCGTCCATGTCATCAGAGTCATCCCCTTCGTCCATGTCGTGACCTTCCTCGTGGTCGTCGCCGTCCTCTTCATCGTTGGATTCATCGTCAGATTCGTCGTCAGATTCATCATCAGATTCATCATCGTCAGAATCATCCTCACCGTCGTCATCATCATTGACATCGTCGTCGGGGCCGTCCATTTCGGAAATGGCAAAACCGAGATCATCTGAATCGTCGACGATCACCAATGTAACGTCGAGATCGTCCAACCCATTATCCGCCCGTGCCGCAGCGGGGAAGAAGGCAATAAATGTTAAAGCGATTATCGCCAAAAATATATTGAGCTGTTTCATCATGTTACTCCGTTAACTGACGTCTACGCGTAACCGAAAAGTGCGGCCACGATTGTTGTGTCTTAAAGTTGCATAAACCTCACCGCCCAAGGGCGATGTGGCAATTAATTTGAGTGGCAGCAGGTTCTTGCCGGCGTTCAGACTGGTTTGCCAGGTAACTTCGCGCTGACCGGGGAAGCCAGACATCTCGATACCGTCGGGTAACTGTACCGTCAGCGTCGCTGAATCCAGCGGCTCGGCGGATGCGAAAACAAGATTTATCGTACGAGGCTCTTCCAGCGTCATCGTGATGCCAGGGATCGCGGGATCAGCAGGCGGCAGATCCGGCGTCGTCAGCAGGAAGCCGCCAACCATCCAGAGCACCAGACCCGCGGCAACCGCAGAACCAAAACCGGTCATGATCCAGCGATTGCGCTGCCGACGTGAGCCTTCGTGCGTTGCTCGTACCAGGGCCTGGTCGAAATATCCTGCTGTCGCTTGCGGCATCGGGTAGTCCTTTAATAGCGCCGTGAGTTCAGGATCATCCTGATCCTGTTTGTTCGAGACTATGTCTATGTCATTGTTTTGCATGATTACGTCCTGCTTGATCCCTAACACGATGCGTATCAGGAAAAGGTTCCGTCTTCTGTCAGAATTTCGCGCAATCGGCTCCGGGCGCGGTGTAACCGGGACTTTATCGTGCCGACCGGAATGCCAATAAGCTCTTGAATTTCTGTAAGTTTATAGCCTTCTGTGTCGTGTAATAGCACGATGAGGCGGTGTTCGTCGCTGAGCTTCGAAAGTGCTGAATCCAGCCGATTCATGCGCTCCAGGCGCTCATGGTCCCAAGCCGGATTGTCGGCACCGGGAAGCCCGGCGATGCCATCCCCTGTCATTTCGCCTTCTTCGACGGTGTGCATGCGACGGCGGGCAAAGCGCCGCCGCTCATCAATGAACAGGTTATACATAACGCGCGACAGCCAGGATCCTGGCTCGTCGATCTTCACAAGATCATCGAGTTTGCCGTAGGCCTTGATCAGCAGCTCCTGAAACAGGTCCTCGGCCTCGGCCTTTTGCCCGGTGAGGCGCCACGCAAGGCGGTACAGCCGGTCGAAATGTGGTCGTACGAGTTTTTCAAAAGCGATGTCGTCGGATGCAGTCATAGTCGGAGCCAGTCTAGCGTCCAGCCCGTCCGCTGCAAGTGCGCAATTCGTATTTTGGTCGGTTCATCGCAAGAATCGAACACCTCGTCGCATTTCGGGACGCCTTATCTAAAGGGGTGTGTCATAAAGCTCTCGTACAACGACGGGAGATGTTGCGACATGGTGTCATTCAGGATTAATTCGAAAACAGTCACTTTTGACGGGGACGGCGCAACACCCGTGCTCTGGGTTGTTCGCGATGAGCTCGGCATGACCGGGACGAAGTACAGTTGTGGGGTCGGAGCATGCGGTGCTTGCACAGTGCACATAAACGGCATGGCGCGGCGATCTTGTGTAACACCCGTTTCGGCGATAGCCGGAAAGACGATTACTACTATCGAGGGGCTCGCAGCATCCGATGATGAGCTGCATCCCGTACAACAGGCGTGGCTTGAACACGACGTTCCACAGTGCGGTTTTTGTCAGCCGGGTCAGATCATGGCGACCGTCGATTTCCTGAAGCGCCACCCTAACCCCAGCGACGAAGACATCGATAACAACATCACCAACATCTGCCGTTGCGGCACGTACGCCCGGATTCGTAAAGCGATCCACCGTGCCGCTGAACTGGTGGCAGCGGAGCAGCAGTCGTGAGCGCCGTTATCGACAGGCCCTCGATCAGCCGCCGGCAATTCCTTATTGCCGGTACGGGTGTCGCCGGAAGCTTGGTTCTGGGGCTGCCATTGGGTAGTTCCGGAGCAGTGGATAGCGATCGCATGATCGGCTTCTTTGTACAAATTGAGCCGGATGGTCACGTCATCATAGGCAGCAACCAACCGGAAATCGGCCAGGGCGCCAGAACCGCGTTACCCATGCTTGTAGCGGAGGAGCTGGATGTCGATTGGTCAATGGTCAGTGTGCGGCAAATGCCATTGGGCATTGTTAAGACCGCTGAGGGCTTCGCCTGGAAATACGGCGGGCAGGGAGCGGGAGGCAGCGATGGCCTGACCAGCAACTGGGAATTCATGCGCCAGGTCGGCGCAACGGCCCGCGGCCAGCTGATAAAGGCCGCAGCCGCACGAATCGGCGTTGCAGAGTCGCAATGCGTAACCCGCCGGGGCGTGGTCGTTTGCTCCTCACTCAGCACCGAAATTACTTACGGCGACCTGGTCGCGGAAGCAGCACAACTGGCATTGCCGGAAGAGGCCCCCGAACTGAAGTCTATCGACGAATACCACATTATCGGGACGCGCCGAAAGACGGTCGATGCGCGTGACATTGTCACCGGCAAATCCAGATACGGAATTGATACGGTACAGGCGGACATGCGTTATGCCGTCATCGCCCGGGCTCCGGTACTGAACGCGACGGTCAAAGGTTTTGATGACACAGCGGCCCGCGAAGTTGAAGGCGTACTCGACGTATTTAGGGTCGATGGTCCCGAGCTGGGAGCGCCGTACCTCATTCTGGCCAGCGGCGTTGCAGTAGTTGCGACCTCGACCTGGGCAGCAATGCGGGGACGTGATGCGTTGCAAATTGAATGGAATGCCAGCCCAACCGCCAGCGAGAGCAGCGAGAAGTTCTGGGCAGACAATCGCGAGTTACTTAAGGGCGACGGGCAGCTTGTCCTGGACGACGGCGATTTCAGTACAGCGATGGCCGCCGCGAAGACGGTAATCGTTCGTCAGTATGAGGTGCCGTTCGCATCGCATGCGCCGCTCGAACCACAGAACTGCTATGCGCACGTGCGAGAGGACAGTTGCCACGTTATCGCGCCAACGCAAAGCCCAAGTGGTGCATCGCGCTCCGCAGCAGCGGTTACCGGACTGCCGCGGGAAAATATCACTATCGAAATGACACGCGTTGGTGGTGGATTCGGACGTCGGCTGACGACCGATTATGTTGCCGAGGCGGCGATGATCTCGAAACACACCGGCTGGCCCATAAAGCTGCAATGGTCGCGCGAGGACGATGTGAAGAACGACTTCTATCGTCCTGCAGGAACGCACGAAATGCGTGTCGGGCTCGATGATGACGATAATGTCACCGCCTGGACGCAGCGGCTGGCCAGTGCCAGCAAGTATTATCGTCGACCCAACATGCCAGACGAAGCGCTGGCTGAAGCGGAACTCTATATCGACGATTTCCCGCGCCGCATTATTGAGAATGTGCGACTGGAGTATTTTCACAATCCTATCGGTATACCACGCGGCTCCTGGCGCGCACCGGCACATACGGCGAACGCATTCGTCATCCAGAGCTTCATCGACGAAATAGCGCACGAAACGGGACAGGACCCGCTGCAGCTACGACTGGACTTGTACGGTGAAGAGCGCGAGCTTGAATACACCAATCACGGCGCGACAACGTTTAACCCGGGACGGCTTTCGCGGGTCCTGAAGCTCGTTGCGGAGCAGATCGGCTATGGGAGGGAGTTACCTGAAGGCCGCGGCATTGGTCTGGCATCACACTTCACATTCGGCGGCTACGCAGCCCACGCGATGGAGGTCACCGTCCAGAACGGCAAGCTGACCATCGAGCGAGTCGTCGCGGCTATCGACTGCGGTCTCGCCGTGCACCCCAACGCGGTGGATGCGCAGCTACAGGGAGGAACGATCGACGGAATCAGTACGGCGCTGGGCCTGGAAATTACCGTGAAAGACGGTCGAATACAGCAGTCCAACTTCCACGACTATCCGCTGGCAAAAATCGCGGCGATACCGGCGCGTTTCGAAACGCATATCCTGCCGTACAACGACAAACCCACGGGTGTTGGTGAGATTGGTTTACCACCGGCGGCGCCAGCACTGACCAATGCAATTTACGCGGCCAGCGGTATTCGAATAAGAACACTGCCGATAGGAGATCAGCTAGAGGTCTAGCTGAAAAAGGAAGTAATGGTCGATCAGCAGCGCCGTGAACAGAAACGCGAGATAGCTGATTGAGTACTTGAACATCAGCATCGGTAATTCCTCGTCCTCATGATCGCGGTACATTCGAATGGCGTAGTGGAGAAAATACGCTCCAAGGCCGAGAGCGGCCACGAGATAAATCAGGCCGCTCATGCCAATCAGATACGGCATGATCGTGACAAGCAGCAATAGAATTGAATAAAGAAGAATGTTAAGCCTTGTATACGCCTCGCCGTGCGTGACCGGTAGCATAGGAATATCAACCTTCGCATATTCTTCCAGTCTTGCGATCGCCAGTGCCCAGAAATGCGGCGGCGTCCAGACGAATATAATCAAAAACAGCAGCAACGCGCCGCTGGTAACCTCATTGGTCACAGTGGTCCAACCCAGAACCGGCGGCGCCGCACCGGCTGCCCCACCGATCACAATGTTTTGCGGTGTGGCACGTTTGAGCCAGACCGTGTAGATCACGGCATAACCGATCAAAGAGAAAAAGGTCAGTATGGCCGTCAGCGGATTGACCAGAAACCACAGAACCAACATCGCAATGACGCAGAGAACAGACGCAAATGTCAGCGCTGCCTTCACCGTCAGCTTGCCCTGTGGCAACGGACGGCCGCGAGTTCGCATCATGAGGATATCGGTGCGATGGTCGAGTACGTGGTTAAAGACGGCTGCGGCGGACGAGGCCATGCCGATACCCAGTGTGCCGTAAACGAGCGGCTCAAGGCCCGGCCAGCCAGGAACGGATAAAAACATGCCGACGATCGCAGTGAATACAATCAACATGACCACCCGCGGCTTCGTCAGCTCGTAGTAGTCGCGCCAGTCAACAGGCGATCGAGATGCTGCTTCGGTGTTCACGTTTATTATTATTCAGCCTATTTGTGACAGCCTTAGAAGACGCTTGATGTCTTCAACCATATCGCCGGGGTCAACCGCTGGTTCGAAATACATCACGAGGTTACCCAGCGGGTCTACCAGGAAATATCCGCCAGCCGCTAGCGCTGCAGGTTTCTTGTTATTTAGAAGTAGCGAGAGATCATGGTCTCTCAACGCTATGAGCCCCGCATGCTCAGCAGCGAGAAACACTGTATCTGGCGACGAATCGCCGTGCAAGAAGACCCGCTTGAGTCGGTCCATCTCCTTGCCGAGCATCTTTCGCGATTGCCGAATCGTATGAAGAGCATCCTGACAGCGCGTCCCGCACTCTTCTGCATCCGAATAAAGCAGTACCCAGTAACCGTCGCCCAGCCTGGTGAGTTCGGATTCCGGGATTTCATCGGCGATGTTAACGATCGGCTCAAGCAGTGAGCCATGGTTCGTGCGCCCTGCCGGCTGCAGACCGCCGCCGTAGTACATCCAGGTTGCAACGGCGAGCGGGCCGAAGAACACGGATGCGATCAGGAGCATTTGCACCCGCGCCCAGGTAGTTTTTTTCTCGGTCATGTGTCGAAACGCTTCTTGCGATAATTCCAGACCAGCAGGCCGGAAAGGACGGCACCCATGGCAAACCATTGCAGCGCGTAGCCGAAGTGCTTGCCAGGGCCAAACTCCGAGGGCACCCAGTGGCGCAGGAAACCGTGGTCCTCGTCGTGCTCCATCAGCAAAACAAAAGGCTGTATCTCGTGGCCCAGGGCTGCTGCCACCTCTTCCGGTGACGGGTAAACGGCATGTTTCGGCCATGGTTGTGTTGCGTCAAAAGCATCATCCATTTTGTAGCCCGGCTTAGGCAACGAACCCGCGCGACCGCGGACGCTTAATTCACCCGCGGGTAATTCGAGCCGGGCGGCGTCAAGGCCGGCGTCGGTCTTTTCGAGCCAGCCGCGGTTGATGAGTAGCAGCGGTTGGTCGGCGGCGATTTCGAGCGGCGTCAAAACGTAGTGGCCGTAACGGCTGTTGATAATGATGTTATCGAGCACGATCTGGTGCTCACCGTCGTAGCTACCGCTTGCCTTCAGTCGCTGGAAGGATCGAACCGCCATCCCATCCTGCCAGGCCTTGAAACCGGTTTCGTCACTGTAAGCGTACTGATCGGCCCGCTTCTCCAGGCCGCGAGAGATCTGCCAGGCGCCCAGGCCCGCGAACTGGACAACCAGAAATGCACCAACGACCAGCGGTAGCCATGTTGGCAGCGGCTTCTTCATTTTGCCGTTCACGTTATACTTCTCGCTCGATTCTGCATGGCGAATTCCATGAAATACGTCGTCTTCACACTGTTGGCCGCAATACTGATCAGCCTGGGTTCCGGGCTATATTATCTATCCCGCGACGACGCTGACTCGCCCAAGGTACTCAAGGCGCTGAAGATCAGGGTAGCGCTATCCGCCATCCTGATCATCTTTCTGGTGGCATCCTACTTCCTGGGCTGGATACAACCCCCTGGCACTCCGTCGTAGGAGCGGCCCGTAGGAGCGGCCCGCAGGAGAGGCCCGTAGGCCTCGAAGCGAAGCGGCAGCCGCCAGGCAGCAAAAAGTCGAGCCCCGCGTCGCGGCCTGGGGGCCGCTCCTACAACAGAGCGCTCCTACTACATCCAGTAGACGAAGACGTACAGGCCGACCCAGACAACGTCAACAAAGTGCCAGTACCAGGCCACGGCCTCAAAAGCGAAGTGTTTGTCAGCCGAGAAGTGACCCTTTAATACGCGGAACCAGATAATCGTTAGCATGATCGCGCCGATAGTGACGTGCATGCCGTGGAAGCCGGTCAGCATGAAGAACGTCGATCCGTAGATGCCGGAGGTCAGCTTCAGGTTCAGGTGCTCGTACGCCTCCATGTACTCAACGCCCTGCAAGTACACGAAGATGAAACCAAGAATGAATGTTGCGGCAAGGAACAGCGTCAGCTGACTACGTTTGCCTGCGAGCAACGCGTGGTGTGCAATTGTGATCGTGATCGAGCTCGTCAATAGCAATATCGTGTTGATGAGCGGCAGACCGAGCGGTGCCATGGCCGTGTATTCGCCACCAATATTGCCTGGACCGTTACTTGGCCAGGTGCTCTCGTAGCCACTCCACAACATCAGATTCGTGAAGAAATTATTACTCTCGCCACCCAGCCATGGAATAGACATGTTGCGAGCGTAAAAAAGAGCACCGAAGAACGCCGCGAAGAACATGACCTCTGAAAAGATGAACCAGAACATTCCCTGGCGGAATGACTTGTCGACCTGATCGTTGTACAGACCATTGACGCTTTCGCCGATGACCGTGCCGAACCAGCCCGTGAGCATGAAGATCATGATCGCGAAACCCGTCAGCATGATGTAGAAGCCGGCGTCTGCGCCATTTAGCCAGGTCGATACGCCGAGCATCAGGAAGAGCAGGCCGACCGAGCCAACAACGGGCCAGTGGCTGCCGTGAGGGACGTAGTAGCGGTCGTCTGCGTGATGATCGTTGGGATCAGTAGTCATGTTAATTCTCTATGTTCGCACTGACGCGAGCGGTATCAAAAAATGTGTATTGCAAAGTGATGGTGTCGACGTAGTCTGGCAGCTCTGGATTCACGATGAATTGTAGCGGCATTGGTCGCTCTTCACCGGCCATAAACTCCTGGCTCGTAAAACAAAAGCACTCGATCTTTGTGAAATACTCCGCCGCGGTTGACGGCGTAACGCTCGGTACAGCCTGAGCGATCTTGTCCTCGCCAGCGAGGTTCTTTGCTGTAAATGTGGCGTAGTACATCTTGCCAGGATTGATGGTCATGCTGTCGACATCCGCCGCGAACTCGAATTGTGCGTACGAATTAACATTCGTTACGAACTCAATACGGACTTCGCGAGTTAAGTCAGGCGCCTCCTTAACAAAAGCTGTCTCCGTGTTCGTACGACCGCCAAAGCCGGTGATCTCGCAGAACACGTCATACAGCGGCACGAGCAAAAAGCCGAAGCCGAACATCGCGACGGTCATTATGAGTAACTGACCGACCAGCGAGCGATGGTTGTTTTTCTCAGGCACGCAGTACACCCATCAAAATAAAGCCAACAAAAAAAGCGAGCGCAACCGCCGAGACGATCAACGTCGTACGACGAATGTTCTTCTTACGCTCTGCATCATCCATGGCTAGTGAAGTCCATCAGCACTGCTGAGTTTCGGTGGCGTCTCAAACGTATGGTGTGGTGCCGGTGAAGGCACGGTCCATTCCAGCCCATGTGGATGGTCCCAGACCTCAGTCGTCGCCTTGGCACCGTTCTTGGCCGTCAACAGCACCCCGACGAACAGCAATTGCGACAGGCCGAAACCGATCGCACCAACGCTGGCGATAGTGTTGAAGTCCGCAAATTGGGTCGAGTAATCAGGAATGCGACGCGGCATGCCCGCAAGCCCCAGGAAGTGCATAGGGAAGAAGGTGATATTGACGAAAATCGTTGATACCCAAAAGTGCAGCTTGCCGAGTTTCTCGTTGTACATGTGCCCGGTCCACTTCGGAAGCCAGAAGTAGACGCCCGCCATGATCGCGAACACCGAGCCCGGTACCAGGACGTAGTGGAAGTGAGCTACTACGAAGTAGGTGTCGTGGTATTGCACATCAGCCGGTGCGATCGCGAGCATTAATCCAGAGAAACCACCGATCGTGAACAGGAAGACAAATGCGAGCGAGAACAGCATCGGCGTTTCGAACGTCATTGAGCCGCGCCACATCGTTGCGACCCAGTTGAATATCTTCACACCCGTCGGAACCGCAATCAACATCGTCGCGAACATAAAGAACAGCTGCCCCGTCAGTGGCATGCCGACGGTAAACATGTGATGCGCCCAAACGATGAATGACAAGAAAGCGATACACGACGCCGCGTAGACCATTGAGTCGTGGCCGAACAATGGCTTACGAGAGAACACCGGAATGATCTCGGAAACGACACCGAACGCCGGCAGGATCATGATGTAAACCTCGGGGTGACCGAAGAACCAGAAGATATGCTGGAACATCACGGGATCGCCACCACCGGCAGCGAGGAAAAAACTGGTGCCAAAGAACTGATCGGTCAGTAACATCGTTACTGCGCCAGCAAACACCGGCATTACTGCGAGCAGCAGGTAGGCTGTGATCAGCCAGGTCCAGACAAACATCGGCATTTTCAGAAGCGACATGTCCGGTGCGCGCATATTAATGACCGTAACGATAATATTGATCGCGCCCATGATCGACGATATGCCCAGTAAGTGGACAGAGAAGATCAGGAACGGAAAGGCATCACCGGTTTGTAGTACCAGCGGCGGGTACATGGTCCAGCCACCAGCCGGAGCGCCACCAGGCATGAAAAGCGTCGAGGCGAGGAGCCCGAATGCAACCGGCAAAATCCAGAACGACCAGTTATTCATTCGCGGCAACGCCATATCCGGAGCGCCGATCATCAGCGGAATCATCCAGTTAGCGAGGCCGACAAAGGCCGGCATGACAGCACCGAATACCATGATCAGTGCGTGCATCGTCGTCATCTGGTTGAAAAACTCGGGATGCACGAACTGCAGCCCGGGAATCGCCAGCTCGGAACGAATGATCATTGCCATCGCACCGCCGACGAAAAACATGACCAGGCTTAAGATAAGGTACATCGTGCCGATGTCTTTGTGGTTGGTCGAGAACAACCAGCGCTTGATGCCCTTCGGCGGGCCGTGGTCTGTGTGCTCGTCGTGACTGACGTGTGCGTCGTTTACATCATTGTTCATTGTTCTTGCTCCACGTCGTGGCTGTTTACCCAGGCGTCATAGGCCGCGGGCTCGACGACTTCGACAACGATCGGCATGTAGCCATGATCCTTGCCGCACAATTCCGCACATTGGCCGCGATAGGTGCCGGCCTCATTCGCGACGAACCAGGCTTCGTTGACAATGCCTGGAATTGCATCTTTCTTGATCGAAAGATCCGGCATCCACCAGGAGTGGATAACGTCGTTCGATGTGAATAGCAAACGAACTTTGGCGCCCTTGGGAACGACCACAGGATGGTCGACTTCGAGGAGATAGTTTTCTACTTCGAGCGGGTCAATACCAGACTCCTTGCGGCGAGCTTCGACGCTCGAACGGGCAAGGCTGGAATAAAACTCGATGCCAGAGTCCTGGTATTTGTAGTGCCATTTCCATTGATAGGCGGTGACCACGATCGACATGTCGGGATTACGGGAGTCCTCAATTTTCACCATCGTCTCGGCAGTAGGAATCGCCATGAGAACAAGAATGACGACCGGGATCGTGGTCCAGATAACCTCGGCCGTGGTGCTGTGCGAGAATTTTGCCGACTCAGCGCCTTTCGATTTGCGGTGCTTGAACAGCGAGATGATCATTACGCCGAAAACGACGACGCCAATCGCAACGCACCACCAAAACACCATCATGTGCAGGTTATATGTCTCAAGACTAAGGTCCGTGATGCCCTTGGGCATATTGAGCGCCCAATCGGCATTCGCCGTGCTGGCCAGACTAAGGCCGAGCGCGCTCAAAAACGATTTTCGAATCATTAGATAGTTCACCTAGCGAGCTGCAAGCAGTCGCAGTACATAGTTTTCCGGATGTGACGAATTAATGAACTGGTCGGTTCTGTATGGCCCGGGAACACCGGGTATTCGTCTGTTGGCCGGCTTGGCAGGCTTACCCGGCCAAAAAGCTCGCGAAGTGTACTCAAATCCCGCCGACCATGCAATGCCGAAAAGACCCCAGTAAAAGAATAAATTAATTAGTTTACAAGGGGTTACGAGAAAATCTGCATTTCGTTCCGAATCAGCCGCGCCGGACGGGTATTTGAGCTGCGTCGATGCGGTAATTCGCCGGGTCCATTTTTGGACCAGCTCCCCAGCAATGGCCGAAGACCAGCTCCAGATCGAGCGTGATGTTACCGCCGACAGCCATTTCATCGAGGGTAGCCACCATTGCGCCAAAGCGGTGCTTGCCGGTGAGCGAATGGGCCCGTTGATTCAATGCGTTACGTGCACCGACAGCAGTAAGGTCAGCAAACAGGCGAGCACTGTTCATGTAGCTGACAGAAAGTCGATCGACGTCCAGCACCGGATCTCGCAGCCCGGCATTCACAAGCCCGTCGCCAAGATGGTGCATGTCCAGGAAGCGATTAACATGGGCGTTGTCGTCAATCGAACCCCAAGCGCGGCTGATTTCCTGCAAGCTGTCGGGCCCGAGTGTCGCGAACGCGAAAACACCGCCCTTTCGCAGAACCCGCGCCGTCTCGGCAAAGATTGTTGCAGGGTCATTCGCCCAGGGCAGCAGGAGGTTCGAAAAAACCACATCGATGCTCTCATCGGGAAATGGCAGCGCATCTGCGCTCGCCTGTACGAAAGTGCCTTTCGATAACCAGCGCTTTTTCTCACGAGCCTTTTTTAACATCCGATGAGCAATATCGACCGAAATGACGGTTGCTCCCTTGAAGCGTTTTTCGAGTGCCTGGTTTGCTGTGCCGGTGGCCGCACCGAGATCAACGACGGTCCGCGCATCAATCAGCAGCGGCTCAAGTCGCGCGAGTAAGCCATCACGCGTCACCGTATGCACGAAGTCGGAGTCGTCAAATGTGGCTGCGGCACGTTCGAAACGGCGCCGAATGTGGTGGCGGTTCAGCATCCGCGAAACGGTAGCACGCTTTCATCGGATAACACTGAATTTCGCGGCGTGCGACGACGCTGTCGAGCTGACAATATTTTCTGATGTGGATCATGGAATTTCTGGCGCCGCGAAGTTGCGTGTTTTGCGGGGAGCCAAGCGAAGGTGGCGAACAAAGTATCTGCATGGGGTGCTTCGCGGATCTGCCGTGGAACGACGTGCCCGTCTCGCCAACGCCCGGAATTTTTGAGGCGTCGATCGCGATGTTGCACTACTCGTTCCCGGTTGATGTGGCGATCAAGGCATTGAAGTTCAGGCGCAAACTTTTTTACGCACCTGCGTTCGCCGAGATTCTCTGTGCAGCAAAGCCGCTAATTCCAACGGATATCGATGCTGTGCTGCCTGTGCCACTGCACTGGCGAAGAAAAGCGATGCGCGGTTTCAATCAGGCGACAGAGTTTGCACGGCCAATAGCGAAATCGCTTGGCATCCCGCTTGTTCGAAACGTTCGGCGAAAAAGAGCAACGCCATTTCAGTCAGGGCTGGATGCGGCGGAGCGAGCAAGAAATCTTCGAAGCGCGTTCACAATTACGCGACCGGATCCGCGCACACACGTGCTGATAATCGATGATGTCGTCACGACCGAAGCAACGGCACGGGCACTCGCAAAGCTGTTGCTATCGTCCGGTGTGACCAAAGTGAGCGTGCTGGCCGTCGCGCGTGCCGGGTGCTAAGCGGTGGCCGGATTAAAGGTGTAGTGCAATACGATGCCGATGAAAATAACCAAACCGATATAGTGGTTGTGCAGGAATGCCGCAAAGCACCCTGCCGGCTGCCGGTCGCGGGCGAGCCAAAGGTGATAGGCCATCATCAGGCCGGCCAGCAATACGGACAAGTAATACCAGATACTTAAGCCGGCGCGATAGCCGATCAATAATAGTGCGACGAGCATGAGTAATTGCAAACCTGCAATCACAAAGATGTCGACCTCACCGAAAAGAATCGCGGTCGACTTGACCCCTACTTTAAGATCATCTTCACGATCGACCATGGCGTAAAACGTGTCATAGATAACAGCCCATATCATCGCCGTACCGAATACCAACCAGGCAAGCTCCGGTGTTTCGCCGGTCTCGGCCGCGAACGCCATGGGTACGGCCCAACCGAACGCGGCACCCAAAATGAATTGTGGGATCGAGACGAATCGCTTCACAAACGGGTACGCGACGGTCAGCATCGCCGCGACGATCGCCAACATTTGTGCGGGATGGTTCAGCATGGTTGCGAGTCCGATGGCGACAAGGCCTAGCGCTGCAAACAAAACCAAAGCTTCCATTGGCGCCACCGCACCCGAGGCTATCGGTCGCGTGCGGGTTCGTTCTACGTACGGATCGATCTTGCGATCGACATAGTCGTTCAATACACAACCGGCCGAGCGCATAACAATTACGCCGAGCATGAAAACGACGAACAGCCGCTGATCAGGCGTGCCCTCGCCGGCAAGCCAAAGCGCCCAAAGAGTCGGCCACAACAACAACCAGATACCAATTGGTCTGTCGACGCGCATCAGCTTGCCGTAGTTGCGAAGCTGGCTTACCAGTTCTGGCGCGAAGTTGGGCGCTAAGAGCTTGTTCATAATCGTGAGTCTACACTTTCCCGTATCGGCTGGCGTCACCCAGCCAGCGCCGAACGATCGCTTCCGCCCGGCTATCAGATGCCTTATGTAACGCTTCCGCCGCAATTTGTACCTGTGGCATTAACTCTGCGTCGCGAACCAGGTTGGCGATGCGGTAATCGGGTAAGCCGGTCTGTTTAGTGCCCAGCAACTCTCCGGGCCCGCGGAGTTCGAGATCGCGTTGTGCGACGACAAATCCATCGTTAGTGTTCCGCAAGACGGCAAGCCTTTCCTTCGCAATCCGTCCCAGCGGTGATTTGTAAAGCAGTACACAATGACTTTGAGCGACACCGCGACCAACGCGGCCACGTAGTTGATGTAGTTGCGACAGGCCCATGCGCTCGGCGTTTTCGATGATCATGAGGCTCGCGTTTGGCACATCGACGCCGACCTCAATGACCGTCGTTGCAACCAGTAGCTGAATCACCCCTTCCTTGAAGGCCTTCATGCCGCGCTCTTTTTCCGCCGGCCGCATACGACCGTGCACAAGTCCGATGCGCAAATCCGGCAAGGCCTCCGTGAGCATTTGATAACTGGCTTCCGCGGCCTGATAGTCGAGCACCTCGGACTCTTCGATGAGCGGGCACACCCAATACGCCTGTTGCCCGGAAGCGCAGGCGGATCGCACCCGCTCAACAACTTCGCCGCGCCGGGTTTCCGGTACGGCGACGGTCGAAACGGGCTGGCGACCGGGCGGCAGTTCATCGATAACCGATGTATCGAGATCGGCATATGCGGCCATAGCGAGCGTGCGTGGAATCGGTGTCGCTGTCATGACCAGTTGATGCGGCTGGCCTTCTGCCGTAACACCCTTGTCGCGCAGCGCCATGCGTTGATGAACACCGAAGCGGTGTTGCTCATCGATAACAACGAGGCCGAGTTGCTTGAAGTCCACACCCTCCTGAAACAGGGCATGCGTGCCAACGACGAGCTGCGCGTCTCCGCTGGCAATTGCTTGCAGCGATTCACGTCTCGCTGCCGCACGTTGGCTGCCACTAAGCCAGGCAGGATCGATTCCCAGTGGTCGAAACCAGTCGCAAAAACTACGCCAGTGCTGCTCAGCGAGAATTTCTGTGGGCGCCATGATTGCTGCCTGTACGCCGCAGGCAATCGCTTTGATGCAGGCAATGGCCGCAACAACCGTTTTGCCCGAACCAACGTCACCCTGTATCAAACGCATCATCGGGTGCGGTTGGGCGAGATCGGCGAGAATATCGTCGACAACACGGTCCTGCGCACCAGTCAGTTTGAAGGGTAGGCCAGCGATGAAACCACAGACGTCTTCATTGCCATCCGTCAATGCGACCGCGTCCTCGGTCGCTGCCAGTGCGCGCAAATTTCGCAGGCTCAGGTAGTGTGCCAGTAACTCTTCAAAGGCCAGCCGTTGCTGACATGGGTGGGTGCCAGCAAGCATCTCCAGTACATCTGCATCCGGTGGGGGGCGGTGCAGATAATTGATGGCGTCGGCGAGCGATGGCATGCCGAGCTTCTCGGTAACGGTTGCGGGCAGTAACTCCTGTGGCGGTGAGGCGAGCATTTGCTGCAGGGCCTGATCGGTCAGACTACGCAGTCTTCCCTGTTGCACACCTTCGGTTGCAGGGTAGATGGGTGTTAGCGAATCATCGGTCGTCGCATCCTGATTCTCGCGTAAGACGCGGTACTCGGGATGAATCATTTCGAAGCCGGATTTTCCGCGGCGTACTTCGCCAAAGCAGGTAAAGTGAACGCCTGCCTGGAACTGTGCTTGCTGCTGCCGTGAAAAATGAAAAAAGCGCAGCGTAAGTTGCCCACTGCCGTCGCTAATTCGAACCAGCAGGTTGCGGCGCCCCCGGAACACAGTTTCCGAAAGCAGGACCTCTCCTGTCACGAGACATCGACTACCAGCGGCGAGTGAGCCAATCTTTACGAGTTGCGTACGGTCTTCATAACGCAGCGGCAGCAGAAACAGCAGATCATCGACCCGGTACAGGTTAAGCTTTTCGAGCTTCCTGGCGAGCGCCGGGCCAACACCCTTCAGGCTTATTAACGGAGAATCTTGTGCCATGTAGGAGCGGTCCCAGACCGCGAACTAAACAATAAGGACCGCGTCTGCCTCGACGTCGACACCTTTGGGAAGTGATGCTACGCCCACTGCAGCACGTGCCGGGTACGGCTGCTCAAGAAAGCGTTCCATTACAGAATTCACGGTTGCGAAATCGTCGAGATTGGTCAGGAAGACGGTGATTTTGACCGCGTCGTTGAGGCTACCGCCGGCCGCCTCTGCAACGGCTTTCAGGTTCTCGAATACCTGTGTCGCGCGCGCCTCAAAGTCACCGTCAACAATTTCCATTGTCGCCGGCAACAACGGAATCTGTCCCGATAGAAACACGAGGTTTCCAGATTGAATCGCTTGTGAGTACGTGCCGATCGCGTCTGGCGCGTTATCGGAATGAATAGGTTTCTTGTTCATAATCATATTTCCAGTTGTCACGCACAGTCGCGTGAAACACGAATGACGTTTTTCATATTGCGCACACTGCGCATGATTTTCGCAAGGTGTACGCGATCTTTCACCAGCAGAAGGAACGACAGTACCGAACAGTCTTCGTGACGACCCAGCACTTCAACCTGCTCGATGTTTGAGTCACAGTCACCAATGGTCGCAGCGACTTCCGCCAGAACACCGGGTTTGTTCCTGGTGTCTGTCTGAATCTGGCAGAAAAAGTCGCGATCGATATCCTTCTCCCAGTTCACCGAAATCCATTTCTCGGGTTGCTTGCGGAAGTTCGACAGGTTGCCGCACTGGTTCCGGTGAATAACCACACCGCGGCCGGCAGTCAGGTAGCCCATGACACCGTCACCGGGAATCGGATAGCAGCACTTGCCGTAACTGATAACCATGCCTTCGGTGCCGGAGATGATCAGGCTGGCCGTATTTTCATCATCTTCTTCGTCTCCCATGCCGGTCAGGAAGCGTGCCGTAAGTGGCGCCAGTCGCTGCCCAAGACCAACCTGTTCGAAGAGCGCGGTATTATCGTCCAGGCTGAGATCCAGAAGCGCTTCGGCCATTCGCACTTTGCCGACCTTGCGCAGCGAAGACCCAATGTCCTTGAGCGACCTGTCGAGTAAGCGCTTGCCCAGATCAACGGATTCGGACGAGCGCAGGTTCTTCATATGCTGACGAATCGCGGTTCGTGCTTTTGCGGTCCGCACGAAAGTTAGCCAGTTGGGGTTCGGTTTTGCGCCCCGGGCTGTAATGATCTCGACGGTCTGACTGTTTTGCAGTTCCGTACGTAACGGCACCAGCCCGCGGTTAATTTTTGCGGACACGCAGCGGTCTCCAACATCGGTGTGCACCGCGTACGCGAAGTCCACTGTCGTTGCACCTTTGGGTAGCGGCATGATGTCGCCCTTGGGCGTAAAGACATAGATCTTGTCAGGGAATAGATCGACTTTGACGCTCTCCAGGAATTCCTCCGAGGTTCCTGACTGGTGCAGCTCTTCGAGGTTGGACAGCCACTCACGCGTACGTCGCTGTGGGCTCGCGTCAGTCTTCTCGTCTGCCTTGTAAATCCAGTGCGATGCAACGCCCGATTCGGCAAGGCGATCCATATCGCGAGTCCTGATTTGTACCTCAAGCGGCAGTCCTTTGGGACCGAACAGCGTCGTGTGCAGCGACTGATAACCATTGATGCGAGGAATCGCGATGTAGTCTTTAAAGCGGCCCGGCATAGGTTTGTACAAGCCGTGCACGATGCCAAGCGTCTGATAACAGGAATTTACGTCGTCACAGATAATTCGAAAGCCGTAAACATCCACAACATCGGATAGCAGGCGCTTCTTCTCGGCCATCTTGTTGTAAATACTGTAAAGGTGTTTTTGCCGGCCAACGACCTCACCTTCGATTCCCTCGTCGGCCATCGCCGTACCGAATTCTTCGGAGATTTTCTTGACGATCTGTCTTTGGCTGCCCTGACTTTTCTTTAGTGCCGTTTCGAGTACGCGGTAGCGAAATGGGTGCAAGTGTTTGAAGCCAAGATCTTCGAGCTGAACCTTTAAGCGATTAATGCCGAGTCGGTTCGCAATCGGTGCGTAGATATCGAGTGTTTCGCGTGCGATGCGTCGCTTCTTGTCGGCGGGCATTGCGCCCAGCGTTTGCATGTTGTGCAGCCGGTCGGCGAGCTTTACGAGAATGACACGAATGTCTTCGATCATCGCGAGCATCATTTTGCGAAAACTTTCAGCTTGCGCTTCAGCGCGACTGTGGAATTTTATCTGGTCCAGCTTGCTAACGCCGTCTACCAGCAAGGCCACTTCGCTGCCGAATCTCTCGGCGATATCATCAAGTGACGCGTCCGTGTCCTCGACCGTATCGTGCAGGATTGCTGCTGTAATCGCCTGCGCATCGAGATGCATGTCGGCCAACTCCTGGGCGACCGCAACAGGGTGTGTTATGTAGGCTTCACCGGTTTTGCGTTTTTGCCCGGCGTGCGCCTCGGCGCCAAACTCGTAAGCGGCGGTGATTTCAGCGAGCTGTTCTTCCGGCAGGTAGGACTGAAGCGTTTCCACAAGACGCCGCACGCCATGATCACGCTTATTGGCGCCCGGCAGTTTTGACAGAATTGTTGCTGCGTAATCCATGCCCTGATCATACCCGTGGATCAGGGATTGTGTCGCTGTCGTATTGTGTGGGAGAGCCCTGGCTGGACTCGGTCGCCACTAGTCGCGACTAATCGCCGATGGAAATTCCACGAACCGGCAGAACATCTTCGATCAACTCGGTCTGCAGTAATTCTTCGGTAGCGGGCTCTTCGATTTCTTCAAGTATTGAAGGAGTAACGAGACCTTCTGCGATCTCACGTAGCGCGACCACGGTGGGTTTGTCATTTTCGAGCTCAACCATTGGGTCAGCGCCGTGAGCAACGCGTCGTGCACGCTTTGCGGCGACCAGCACCATTTCAAAAATGTTGTCGATATTATGAAGGCAATCTTCGACCGTAATTCTGGCCATGTTTCTAATCCTCAGGTAAGTCCGAAAAGGGGTCAGAGCCCTTTTGAGTGCGGTGCGGAAGTCTAAGGCAGTACAAGGACAAAATACGACAGCTTATAACCAAACATTATAAGTGGCCTAGCCGAGAATTTGCTCCAAAGTCTTGCGCAGCTTTGGATTGCTGGTCGATGACGCCTCTCCCTCGCCCTTCAACACCGCCTCGAGATCGATGACGGCGTCGTCGAGGTTGTCATTGACGATGACGTAGTCGAACTCGACCCAGTGAGCCATGTCGCTGTGTGCATCTCTGAGACGGCGCTCTATGACCTCGGGTGCGTCGGTCCCGCGGTCGCGCAGCCGACGTTCGAGCTCGGCCAGAGACGGTGGGAAGATAAAAATTGTGACACAGTCGGGCATCGATTCGCGCACCTGCTCAGCGCCCTGCCAGTCAATCTCGAGCACCACACTGCGATTTTCCGCAAGATGCGTCTCGACCTGGCTGCGACTCGTTGCGTAATAGTTGTCGAACACACGCGCATATTCGAGCATCTCGCCCGCATCACGCAAGCGCATGAATTCCTCTTCACTGACGAACAAATAGTCAACCGCATTGGCTTCATTGCTGCGTGGTTCGCGCGTTGTATAGGAGATTGAAAAACGAAGTTCTTCCTGATGCTTGGTCACCACCGCATGCACCAACGTAGTTTTGCCTGCACCCGAGGGTGCCGCGAAGACAAACAAGCTCCCCGATTTGTTACTCGACATTCTGAATTTGCTCACGCATCTGCTCGATGAGGACCTTCAAGTCCACGGCGGATTTGGTGGTATCTGTGTCAGCAGATTTTGATCCGAGTGTGTTTGCCTCACGATTTAGCTCCTGCATCAGAAAGTCGAGCCGCCTGCCCACGGGCTTCTCATCCGCCAGTGCATCGCGAATCTCGACCAGGTGACTTTCAAGTCGATCCAGCTCTTCGTCAACGTCAATTTTTTGTGCGACCAAAGCCAACTCCACTTCGAGTCGTGCCGGATCAGCCTCGACGTTAAGTTTTTCGATTCGAGCTTCTTGTTTCAGCCGTGACGCCGCCAGCACTTCCGGCATCCGCGCGCGTACCGAAGCGGCGATAGCGGCCAATTCCACACAACGGCCCTCGAGCATTTCCGCAATGCGCTGTCCTTCGCTAAGACGCATTTCGTCGATCGCTTGCAGAGCAGTATCGAGCAAAGCGCTTGCCTCGCCGAACAGCGGCTCGGCATCAATCTCGGGCTGCTGCATCACGCCCGGCCAGCGCAAGATCTCCACGGGATTCACCGCGGCCGTTGCCGGGAGCTTTGCTGAGACCTCTGAAATCCGTGCGCCGATGAGCGCGACGAGATCGGTATCGACCTGCATTTCCGATTGCTGATCGGTCGCCCGCCGGAAGAACAGCCCGCATTCAACCTTGCCACGGCCAAGGACAGCGCTTGCCTGCTGGCGAAAGGCCTGCTCTTTTGGCCGCAAATCTTCGGGCAGTTTGAACTGCACATCAAGGTAACGATGATTAACCGCACGGATCTCCCAGGTCAGCGTACCGAGAGTCGTTTCCACGGACTCGCGGGCGAAGCCTGTCATACTGTGTAACATCAGCGTTGTTCTCCAGGGATGCGCAGCAATATTGCTGTACAGGTCACGTTTTCTGAGGGAACAACATTCTAAGCTGTGGCCGCATAGTTGGTCCAACAAGTTAATCGCATCGAATCAATATGCAAATTGAATACGCCAAAGTTTCAGCCCTCGGTGATCGTCAGGACAATCAGGACCGAGCTGCTGTCGTGGTTTCCGACGACTCGGCACTTATGCTCGTATTTGACGGCATGGGCGGGCACTCGGATGGCGCGCGGGCGGCGGAGACCGGGTTGAAGGTTGTCCAGGATCTGTTCATGGCGGCGACGCAGCCGATTTTCGATCCGCAGGGCTTTCTCTATATGGCGCTGTCCCGCGCCCACGACGAGGTCGTGCGAATTGGCAGGGATGTCGCCGTCGACTTCAGGCCACGTGCAACGTGTGCCATTTGCCTTGTTCAGGAAGGCGGCGCGTTTTGGGCGCACATCGGTGACAGCCGGATTTACCAGGTCAGAAAGGGCGAGGTATTGACGCGCTCCCGCGATCACAGTCATGTTGAGGTATTGATTCAGGAAGGTGCGATCACGGAAGAGGAGGCGCAGGATCATCCGATGCGTAACTTCGTTGAATGTTGCATCGGTGGCGACGCACCAGTCCCGGACATGAGCATTACCCCGCAAAAAACGCTCGAGCATGGCGATGTATTGTTGGCCTGCTCAGACGGACTCTGGTCCGGGCTAAGTGACAATGACATGGCGCAGATTGGCTCGCCGGGCGACAAAAATCTCGTGGATAACCTGAAGGCGCTGAGCATCAAGGCGCTCGAAGTCAACGCTCCCTACAGTGACAATACGACGGGTACCGCGTTAAGGTGGCTCGGCATCTGACCGAACTGAAGCAAGCCGGAACAACAAACAAATATTTGGAGAAAAATCATGCGTCCCAGTGGCCGCGATCCCGCAACTATGCGCGAAGTTCGCTTCGTTCCTGATTTTACGAAACACGCAGAAGGCAGTGTCCTCGCGTCCTTTGGCGACACGCAAGTGTTGTGTACGGCAAGCATCGAAGACCGTGTTCCAGGCTGGATGCGCGGCAAAGGCAGCGGTTGGGTCACCGGCGAATACGGCATGTTGCCGCGCGCGACGCACACGCGTTCCGGTCGCGAAGCATCTCGTGGCAAGCAAGGTGGTCGCACGGTGGAAATCCAGCGACTCATTGGTCGATCGCTGCGAGCGGTTACGGACATGAAGGCGCTGGGTGAGCGCTTGATAACGCTCGACTGCGATGTCATCCAGGCCGATGGCGGAACAAGAACAGCATCTATTAGCGGTGCTTATGTAGCACTCGCAATTGCAATGCAGCGCCTGACGGCCACGGGCAAGCTCAGGAAAAACCCGCTGTATGGCCAGGTCGCGGCGGTTTCTGTCGGAATATTCAGCGGCACGCCGGTGCTGGATCTGGACTATGCAGAAGACTCCGAAGCCGAGACCGACATGAATATAGTCATGAACGATGCAGGCCGTTTTATCGAAGTGCAGGGAACGGCCGAGGGTCACGCGTTCACGGACGATGAATTCGCGGCGATGCTCGGCCTGGCCCGTAGCGGCATCACGGAAATTATCGCGGCGCAAAGCGAGGTTATCGCGACAGTATAGTATTCCGTCAAGGTGAAAAAGTGATCGAGATGCCCAGGAAAATTGTCATGGCCAGCGGTAACGCCGGCAAGCTTCGGGAGATTTCCCGGCTCCTGGATGGTCTGAGCGTCGAGGTGATCGCACAATCCGAGTTCGGCGTCGACGATGCTGATGAAACCGGAATCACGTTTGCCGAAAACTCATTGATCAAAGCTCAGCATGCTGCGGCAGCGACTGGCCTGCCTGCGATTGCCGATGATTCCGGGCTGGCCGTAGATGCGCTCGATGGTGCTCCGGGAGTTTACTCGGCGCGCTATTCCGGTGCAGATGCGACCGACGACAAAAACATCGACAAATTGCTGGCGGCACTGCAGGACGCAGCACCTCCATCTCGCAGTGCTGCGTTTCATTGCGTTGCGACTTTCGTACTGCCGGGGCAACAAGCACCGCTGGTTGCGAAAGGTGAATGGCGCGGCTCGATCCTGACTGCAAGACAAGGCGATGGTGGTTTCGGTTACGACCCGGTGTTCCTTGACCCAGAGAGCGGCAAGAGCGCCGCGGAGCTGACGGCAGAGCAGAAAAACGCACGCAGTCATCGCGGCAAGGCTCTTCGGCAGCTCATTGAGCTCATCGACAAGACCTTTTCATGAAGCAGCCCCCGTTGTCGCTCTACATACACTTGCCATGGTGTGTTCGGAAGTGTCCTTATTGTGATTTCAACTCGCACAAAGCAGGCGACGCAGCCCCTAAAAAGCGTTACATCAAAGCACTACTCAGAGACCTGGCTGGCGAGGCTGATCGCGCAGATGGCCGCCCTGTCGAAACGGTTTTCATGGGCGGCGGCACACCCAGCCTTTTTACACCTGGTGAAATACAAGAGCTGCTAAAAGGGGTCAGAGCCCTTTTTCCTTTAGGTGAGAATGCGGAAGTCACGATGGAGGCGAACCCCGGGACCGTCGAGTGCGGTTCGCCGGCCGGCTATCGCGACGCAGGCGTTAATCGTCTCTCTATCGGCGCACAGAGTTTCGACGACGAGCTACTGTCCAAACTGGGCCGAATCCACAGCAGCGCCGACGTCACTCGTGCTGTTCGAGAGGCTCAGGACAGCGGCTTCGACAATATCAATATCGATCTCATGCACGGCCTGCCCGGCCAGACCGTGGAGATGGCGTTGACGGATTTGAGGAGTGCAATTGAACTCGAGCCCGCTCATATGTCCTGGTACCAGCTGACGCTGGAGCCCAACACGGTCTTTTATGCGCGGCCACCAGCGAATCTGCCCGACAATGATCTGGCCTTCGAGATACAGGATCGTGGCCAGGCGTTGTTGGCCGACCACGGCTATGTGCAGTACGAAATTTCTGCCTACGCCCGAAACGGGCAACGTTGCCAGCACAACGTCAATTACTGGCTGTTTGGCGACTACCTTGCTGCCGGTGCCGGCGCACACGGCAAGCTAAGCTCAGCAGCCGGAGTGCACCGCTATCGGAAACCGGCTAACCCGCTGCAGTACATGATTGCCCAGGAGGACCCGGCCACAAGCATCGACCTTAAGGACCTGAACAGGTCGGACCTGATGCTTGAGTTCATGCTCAACGCGTTGCGACTGAATGAAGGATTTGCTGAAGATCTCTTCGTCGAACGGACCGGCTTGTCGGTGGAGGAACTTGAACAAGCCACCACCGGGGTGAGGCGAAAAGAGCTGCTCGAGCGCAATGCGATGGGAATCTGGCGGCCAACCGACCTGGGCACACGATTCTTGAATGACCTGCAGTCAGAATTTATCGTTGAGGAGGCCTGAGTTGGCCGTTTTTATGGTCCGGATTGCGCAGTTTCAGGCCACCAAACGGCGAAAGAATCAGTTTGCGGCCTCTGACCCGGTTTATCCATTTATGCACAAGACCGCACGGATGCCTATATTTTCAGTGTAAGAGAGCCCTGATCTCACTTGGAGCGTTGCAAAGAGGCTATAACTTATTGATTTATATAGCTCATCGAAAATGGACACAAAATAGTCATTTTGACAACGTTGCTTGAAAAACCGCAGCTTAGAGCATCCACTCAATTTCCATCCACAGTCTTATCCACAGGTTCTGTGGATAAAAAATGGGGGGTTGCGGCTATCCTTGCTTCCCTATATCCTACCGGCCCTTTTTATGCAGTAGCGTGCTCGGGAGAGCCTGAAAATGAAAGCCGACATACATCCCAATTACGACGACATCAAAGTCACCTGTAGTTGTGGCAACGAGTTCACAACTCGCTCGACCCTCGGCGAGGATCTCCGTATTGAAGTGTGCTCCTCGTGCCACCCGTTTTACACCGGCAAGCAGAAAAAAGTCGATACTGGCGGACGCGTAGACAAGTTCCGCAAAAAGTACGGTATGGGTTAGGACCCGCTGCCCGCTGCCCGCTGCGGCTGCCTGGCGTCCACATATAACGGCTTTCCACAATCCCGGGTAACCGGGAGCTCTGCTATGCTCGATTGATTCGCAACAGGGAAAATAAAGGAAAGACAGTGAGTCAAGACGCATATCGACTAACGAGCCCAGATGGCTCGGAGATGGAACTACCCGTAAGAAGTGGCACCGTTGGGCCGGATGTGATCGACATCGCGCGCCTGTACCGTGAAAAGGGTGTTTTTACCTACGATCCAGGATTTGTGGCGACCGGTAGCTGCGAGTCAGATATCACCTTTATCGATGGTGAGAAAGGCATCCTGATGTACCGGGGTTACCCGGTGGAACAACTGGCCGCGCACTCGAGTTTCATCGAGGTGTCTTATCTGTTGTTGAATGACGAACTGCCCAACTCGGCACAGTTGGCGGAGTTCGACAATACGATTCGTATGCACACCATGCTCAACGAAGGCATGCTGAATTTTTTCAAGGGTTTCCGATACGATGCGCATCCGATGGCAATGCTATCTGCAGTTGTCGGCTCGATGTCCGCGTATTACCACGACGAGATGGACGCAACGAACCACGATCATCGCAATATCTTTTCGCACCGCATTCTTGCCAAGCTGCCGACGATCGCTGCCGCTGCTTACAAGCTGAACACTGGTCAGCCATTTATCTATCCGCGCAACGATCTCAACTACACAGAAAACCTCTTGCACATGTTGTTCGCGGTGCCAGCAGAGCCGTATGAAATAGATCCTATTGCCGCAGAAGCGCTGGACCTGTTGTTTATTCTGCATGCCGATCATGAACAGAACTGTTCAACATCAACTGTGCGTATGGCGGGCAGTTCGGGCGCGAACCCCTACTCCGCGATCGCGGCGGGCGTTGCTGCTCTTTGGGGGCCGGCTCACGGTGGCGCCAACGAAGCCGTGCTGGACATGCTGGAAGAAATCGGTGATGTCAGCCAGATCGGCAAGTATGTTGATAAGGCCAAGGACAAGGATGACCCATTCCGCCTGATGGGTTTTGGGCATCGCGTCTACAAGAACTTCGATCCACGCGCCACGATTATTCGCGAGATGTGTCACAAGGTCATGAAACAGCTCGACCGCAAGGACACACCGGTGTTTGATCTCGCTCTGGAGCTGGAAGAGGTTGCCCTTAAGGACGACTACTTCATCGAGAAGAACCTGTACCCGAACGTCGACTTCTACTCCGGTATTATCTACCGAGCACTCGGCATTCCGACGTCCATGTTCACAGTAATGTTCGCACTCGGCCGCTCAGTAGGCTGGGCAGCACACTGGCGCGAGATGATCTCCGATACACAAACCAAAATCGCAAGACCCCGCCAACTCTACACAGGCCCGGTCGCCCGCGATTACGTCGCGGTCGAAAAACGCTGATCTGTTGTAGGAGCGGCCCCAAGGCCGCGAAGCGAAGCGGGCAGCCGCAGGCTGCCAAAAACATTGGTCTTCGGCGCAGGTTTAAGATCTCGAGCGGCCTGTCGGCCGCCGCGGCGCGCCCCCAAGCGGCGGCCGGGGTTCGCGGCCTTGGGGCCGCTCCTACAGGCCGCTCCTACGGCGTGTTCGCTTAGATGTGCTCGAGTAGGGCTTGCACCGCATCCGAATCAACCCGCTTCATCGGTTTGCCGTCAATCGGACTCATAGGCGCCTGCCTGATTCCGTCAACAGGAAAAACAGTCGCCTGAATGGTCTCGTTGCGATAGCTGAATTCAAAGCCTGCGTACATCTCGATTTGCCCGCGGCGACTCTTGAGTCGGCGCTCGTAAGACCGAAATTGTATTCCCATGTCACCGATTTCCATGGCGACCATTTCGGGGCTATCGGCGAAAACGTGCAGGTTAACGGCAGAGTTTTCATCGGCAGTTCCAACCAGAACCGGGCCGACCAGCCGGGGTAAAAATTCGGTGAGCAATTCCATCGCGGCAAGCGCGGCTGTGCGCATCAGGCGCAGCAGGTCCTGGTGAGAATCACCGCCGAAGATTTGCAGGTGTTCGGCGACCGCGGCTTCGATCTCGGTATTGCCCGGCAACGAACCCCGGCCATTCACGCCCAGGCGTTCAACCGCCTTCTGCTTCGCAACCCGATAATCGCGCACGCCGTGGTTAACGATGATCCGCGCCGCCTCCTGCGCAACAACCTGCCGCGCACGTGTCGATTCGTTGTTTCGCTTTCTTCCCATCAGGTGAGCTAGAAGATTGACTCGGATGCTTCGTCCGGATCTTCAGCCTCGTCCTCGACCTCGACCTCGACCTCTTCTGGATCCGGGTCTGTTCCCGCTGCATTGTTGAACGGGTCGGTGACTTCCTCGAAGCGCTCGCAGTCTGGCACGTAGCCCTCACGAAACACCTCGAAGATTACGTTCGCCTGCCCGGCACGTGCCGGGCACCCCGTCTCCCGATCAATCTTGACGGACACAATGCCGTCCGGCATCGGCATCTGGTGTTCCGGTACGCCACGATACACGATGCGAGCAAACTCTATCCAGATAGGCAGTGCAGTCCGGGAGCCTTCTTCACGCGGACCTAATGGTGATGAATCGTCATAGCCAACCCAGACAACGGTTGCGAGATCAGCATTATAGCCACCAAACCAGGCATCGCGCCGATCATTCGAGGTGCCTGTTTTGCCCGACAGGTCGGAGCGACCCAGCTCGCGGCGCGCGCGCACACCAGTGCCGCGACGAACTACATCACGCATCATGTCCTGAATCAGGAAAGCGTTCTGCGGGGTGATCGCCTGCGGTGCAATATTAATGCCCTCAAATAACTCCGGTGCGTCAGTCGCGTTGGGCCGATAGGTTGTAACTACGTCTGCCATTTGTTCGAGAATAGCTTCCTGATCCAGTGGCTCATCGTCCACGAGCTGCATGTTGGTCTGGACAGGCCGCACCGTCTCGTCGGGAACGCACTCGTCACAAACAATGGCGGGAGCGGCTCGGTACAGTGATTCGTCGTTCGGTCCGAAAATGGAATCGATTACGTACGGCTTCACGGCGTGGCCACCATTGGCGAGCATTGCGTACCCCTGTGCCATATCCAATGGAGATGCATCACCGCCACCCAAAGCGAGTGAACCGTTACGAATAAGCGTTGCGTCGCTAAAGCCGAATTTCGCGATATGGCGCACTGCGTTGCCAATACCCGTCTCGAATAGCAGCAAACGTACAGAGACGAGATTCATCGAACGAACCAAAGCCTCACGCATGCGCGTGGGTCCGTAGAAGTGGCCGCTGTAATTAATCGGCCGCCAAATTGCTTCGAGTTCCGACGAGCTGATAACGACCGGTGCGTCCAATACGACTGTGGCGGCGGTGTTGCCATGCTCCAGTGCCGCGGAGTAAATGAACGGCTTGAATGCCGAACCAGGTTGGCGGTACGCCTGCCTGGCACGGTTGAATTTGCTCACGGTGTAATCAAATCCACCGGTCAGCGCCGAAATGGCACCGTCGTACGGGTCGATCGAAACGACAGCAGACTGTGCTACCGGAACCTGCGCAAGTGCCCAGCTGTTTGAGGCCGTCGGCATGACGTAGATAACATCGCCGACGCCAAGTACCTCGGCAGCAGTTTCCGGGGCGGGGCCGAAGTTCTCGCGATCTATAAACGGATTCGCCCAGCGAATTCCCGCCCAGGGTATGGTGGCCTCGTTCCCATCTGCGAATACGATACTAGCTTCATTACTTTCAGTTACCGCGGTGACCAATGCGAGAGACAGACCTCCCGGTGCGTACTGGTCAAGTGGTGCGAGGGTCTCTGCGGGCCACTCTTCAATCGGTAACAGCAGCATGTCCTCGCCAAGCTCAACCTGATCGTGTGGCCCCCGGTAGCCGCGGCGTCGGGTGAACTCGAGTAAGCCATTTCGCAAAGAATAGTTCGCCGCTTTCTGCAAGCGAGAATCGAGTGATGTCTGGACTTTGTAGCCCGCGGTGTAAATACTCTCGCCATAGCGATTGAGCATCTCGGCCCGAACCATTTCCGCAACGTACGGCGCGTTTAGCTCTATCGCCGCGCCGTGCAACCGTGATTCGAGCGGAAATGCCATCGACGCCTCAAATGTGTCGTCGTCAATGAAATCGAGTGCGCGCATACGGCGCAGAACGTAAGCGCGTCGTACCGCTGCGGCTTCCGGCCCGGATACCGGGTTATAGACTGATGGCGCCGGTAGTACACCCGCAAGTGTTGCTGCTTCAGCCTCATTAATCTCCGATAAATTCTTATTGAAGAAGACCTGTGCCGCCGCTGCGACACCGTAAGCACGTTGGCCAAAGAACATCTTATTGAGGAACAGTGCCATGATCTGTTCCTTGGTGAATTCCTGCTCTATCTTATAAGCAAGGAATGCCTCGGAGAGTTTTCGCGCTACTGTCTGGTCGAGACTAAGGAAATAGTCGCGCGCCAGCTGCTGGGTTAGAGTGCTGCCGCCGCCACCCGATGCATTGCCGGTCCGAACGAGGCGCACTACGGCTCGCAGGACTCCGCGATAGTCGATACCGGGGTGTTCAAAGAAGCGCCGGTCCTCGGCCGCGACAAATGCGAGCACTACATGCTCGGGAATCTCGTCATACGTCACCGGAACCCGCTTTCGCGATCCAATTTCGCTGATCAGGTAGCCATCCCGGCTGAATATACGCATTGGAACCTGCAGCGGTATATCGCGGATGGTTTCCGCCGACTGCAGGCTGGGCTGGACGTAATAATAAGCGCCAATCACGCCCGCGACAGCACCGATGGTCCCGAGAGACCCCATTCCGAGCAGCAAAATCAGGGCTCTTATGACTCTTCGTCGTCTTATGTGACGTGGTTTATCTTTTTTTTCCATTGGATTATGCATAGTTACAGGCGTTTTCAGCCGAACACCCCCGTTTGTACGGGCGTTTGTCCACCTTATTAAAGGTTACGGTGATGTGCGGCTGGTGCAAAGATTGTGGCTTTTTAGGGGCAATGACTCGTGAAGAGGCTCAAGGCGGCTGATGATAGACGGCAGCACCTTATCCTCGCAATAACGAGTCTCACATTGGGCCGACAAGCGGTTCATGGAATGTACCAAAAAGCTGCATTAGTACAGGGATGCTCGGATCGTGAACAAAGTCACGTTTTATTTAACATTTTATTGATATATAGTTAAATCGCGTTGCTAATGTTCGACCTAGTTTTGACTCGCAACTTACCGACTTAGAAGGAAAAAAACGTGCTTTTTGGCAATAAAACACAGCCACTGCTGGGTCTCGATATAACGACATCGTCGGTCAAGCTGATAGAGCTTTCGCAGAGCGGAAAGCGCTATCGCGTTGAGTCCTATTCAGCAGAGCCTACGCCCCCAAGTTCAGTCAATGAAAAAGCGATTGTCGACGCCAAAGCGGTCGGCGAAGCTATTCGCCGCGCCGTGAAACGCGCAGGGGCCAAGGCCACGGACGTAGCCGTCGCGATAAGCGGCGATGCTGCGATTACCAAAGTCATTCAAATGCCGTCGAGCCTCTCGCCAAGAGATCTCGAAGGCCAGGTCGAAATCCAGGCGGACCAGTACATACCGTTCCCGATGGAAGAGGTCAGCTTCGACTACGAAGTCATCGGGCCAAATGACAAAGACCCGGAGCTCATGGACGTCTTGCTGGTTGCGACACGTACAGAGAACGTTGAGCAACGCCAGGCCGCAGTTGTGGCCGCGGGCCTCGAGACACAAATCGTCGACGTAGAGGCTTTCGCCCTTGAAAATGCCTGTCGCCTGTTGAGTCATCAGATTCCTGACGGCGGCATCGGACAGTCCGTCGCCGTTGTCGATATCGGCGCCAGTAGTACAACGTTTAGTGTGCTGCAGGACCTGAAAGTAGTTTACACGCGCGATTTCAACTTCGGCGGCCAACAGCTTACTGAAGAAATTATGCGCACCTACGGGTTGTCGATGGAAGATGCCGGTCGTGCCAAGAAGCAGGGCGGTCTGCCAAGTAACTATCAGCCCGAAGTACTCGAACCCTTTATCGATGACATGACGCAACAGGTCAGTCGTTCGCTGCAGTTTTACCTGGCATCAGGTGGCGGGCGCGAGCAACCGGACATGATTCTGGTTTGTGGCGGTTGCGCCAACATTCCGGGAATCGCCGATGTCATATCCAGCCGCGTAGGTATACCGACAGAAGTTGGCGACCCGCTCGGCCAAATGAAAATTTCATCAAAAGCTAAATCACAAGGCGTGAACAAGGATGCGACAGCATTACTCACAGCCTGCGGTCTGGCACTCAGGAGTTTTGACTAATGCCAGCTATTAATCTACTCCCATGGCGCGAGGCAGAGCGCAAGAAACGCCAACGAGATTTCGGTGTCGCAATGGGCGGCTCGGTCGTCACTGGCATTGCCGTAATAATGCTCGCAGTGTTGGCTTTCTCGTCAATGATTTCCAGCCAGGAGTCGCGCAACGAAAGGTTGATTGCCGAAATCGCCGAGCTTGAAAAAAGCATTCAGGAGATCGACGGCCTGGAACGACAGAAAGAACGCCTGCTTGCTCGAATGGAAATTATTGAGCAACTGCAGAAAAGCCGTCCCGAGATCGTTCACTTGTTTGACGAACTGACGCGCCAGCTTCCCGAGGGTGTTTATCTGACGGGCATGAAGCAAACGGGTTCACGGGTTGAGATTCGCGGTGTCGCGCAATCAAGCACGCGTGTTTCTGCGCTGATGCGCCAGATAGACGCATCCGAATGGTTGGCTGACCCGGAAGTTGAAAGGGTAGAAACAAAACAGGCTGGCAATTCAAGGAAGTCCGAGTTCGTCGTCTACCTGAAACAGAAGCAATCGGGTTCCGATGAGGAGGACGACGTATGAATATCGTCGAAGAACTCCAGAGCCTTGACGTCAATGACGTTGGTCGCTGGCCAGCCGCGTTTCGTGGGGCCGTAATTTTCATCGTTTTCGTTGGCGTGGTTGGCCTTGGTGTCTGGTTCACCATCATTAAGGACAAGCGGCCGCAGTTGCAGCGCGCTGAGGCTGAAGAGCAGGAATATCGTCTTACGTTTGAGAACAAGCAGCGCAAGGCAGCGAACTACGATGCCTACAAAGCGCAGCTTGCCCAGATCGAACAGTCATTTGGCACCATGCTCCGGCAATTGCCAGGCAAGACTGAAATTCCGAGCTTGATTGTCGACATATCACAGACGGGTCTCGCGGCGGGTTTGCAGGAGAAGCTGTTTATTCCGCAGTCGGAAATTCCACGCGATTTTTACGCTGAAAAGCCGATCAATATTCGCCTGACGGGTGGTTATCACGAAATCGGTAATTTCGTCAGTGGTATTGCGGCACTGCCTCGTATCGTGACGCTTCACAACATTACGATCACGCCTGAAACGGCGGGTGAATACGACAATTTGAGCATGGAAGTTACGGCTCAGACCTACCGCTATCTTGACGAGGAGGCAGAATAAGATGCGCACTTCTCTCACACTCAAGAATACTTTCCTTATGGCGTTGGTGGCATTCAGCCTGTCCGCTTGTGGTGGTGGTTCGGATGACCTTGACGTGTACATTAACCAGATCAAGGCACGTCCAGGTGGTCGCATTGAACCATTGCCTGAAATCACGCCCTATGAAACGTTCGACTACATCGCTGACAGGCAGGGAATTCGATCGCCATTTCGACCGGATACGCCACAGGCAGCCGGAGGAGGCTCTGGCCCCCGACCGGACGTGGAACGTAGCCGTGAGTATCTCGAGAGCTTTCCGCTCGACACGCTTGGCATGGTCGGCACGTTGCATATCGATGAAACGATGTATGGATTGGTACAAACTTCGGACGGCCTGATTCACCGCGTCATTCCCGGCAACTACATGGGACAAAATGACGGACGAATTACGGAAATTTCTGAATCAGAAATCGGGTTGGTAGAAATTATTTCTGATGGTATTGGCGGCTACATCGAAAGAGATGCCGCGGTTGGTCTATCGGACTAACGCCTGAATGGAACTGGGAGTAAAAGGAATGATGCTCAAACGTATACCGACAGCCGGACACCGCACATTGGTGAAAATGGCTGTGTTGGCACAGACGGCGCTGCTGCTCTTATTGGGGGCTACTGCTAGCGCTCAGGAAGGCAATCGGCTCCAGGATATTCAGGTGCAAAGCTTGCCCGGCCAGCGCGTCGAGCTGAAACTCATTATGAGTGAAACGGCGCCTGAACCACTGGCATTTACGATCGAGAATCCGGCACGGATCGCTCTTGATCTACCGGACACAGCCTTAGGGCTGACCTCGCGTCGTCGTGATGTAAACCTCGGGCCGCTGGACACGATTCTGACTGCAGAGGCCAATGGCCGTACGCGCGTCGTGCTGAACCTTGGATCCATGGTTGAATACAAAACCGTACGCAGTGGAAACACGGTCACAATCACCCTGGGTGATAGTGATGACTACAGTGCAGGCTCTACCCAGTTCGCCAGCGCAGCGTCATCCGATGACCGCTCTTACGCAGCTCCGGGCAACCGTGCTATCTCAAGTGTTGATTTCCGTCGTACACGTGATGGTGGTGGTCGAGTCGTCGTTAGTCTGACGGACCCATCAACACCTGTCGACATCCGTCAGGAAGGCGGTCGTGTTGTAGCCGTATTTAAGGACACAAGTCTTCCTGCCGACCTCATGCGTCGTCTCGACGTTATGGATTTCGCTACGCCGGTAACAACTGTCGATACACTGCGTACCAATCAGGATACGCGCATCGTTATATCCGCTGATGGCAAGTACGAGCAGCTTGCGTATCAATCGGACAACGAATTTACAATCGAAATTAATCCTGCGCCGGAGACTGCCGATACAGAATCCAGTCTGTTTTCAGAGACGAAGGAATACGATGGTCAGCGTTTAACGTTGAACTTCCAGGACATCGAGACACGCGCTGTTCTGCAGTTGCTGGCCGAAACTTCTGGCAAGAACATCGTTGTATCAGACACGGTCCAGGGCAACGTCACACTACGTCTGCGCAACGTACCGTGGGATCAGGCGCTCGATATCGTTATGACGACCAAGGGTCTGGACATGCGCCAGAACGGTAACGTCATAATGGTTGCGCCAGCTGAGGAAATCACAGCACGTGAAACAGCGGATCTCGAAGCACAGCTCGCTATCAGCGAACTGGAGCCGGTCTATTCCGAGTTCCTGCAGGTTAACTATGCGAAAGCCTCAGACCTTGCGGCGTTGATCAGTGGCGGCGGTGGCGGCAGCAGCATGTTGTCAGACCGCGGCAGCCTCGGCGTCGACGATCGTACTAACACGCTACTGGTTCAGGATACCGCCGAACGTCTGCAAGACATTCGGCGCATGGTTCGTACGCTTGACGTGCCGATCAAACAGGTTCTTATCGAGTCTCGAATTGTTGTCGTCAACGATGACTTCAGTCGCGATCTGGGTGTGCGACTGGGCGTCACCGCGTTCAATGAAAGCAATACGGGCCTGACGACGATCAGTGGATCGGGTGCTGGAACGGACACAATGATCGGATCAGCGCTGGACAATCTGGCGGATCCGGCGAACGGAACAGTATTTCCGATTGAGCTGCCCACACTGGCTAATCGTTATAACGTGAACGTGCCCATCGCTGATGCGGCTGGTCGCTTCGCACTGGCGATTCTTGAGAATGATTACCTGGTTGATCTGGAGCTGACCGCCCTGGAAGCTGAGGGTCGCGGCGAGATCGTTTCGACGCCACGTGTAATTACGGCAAACCAGAGTGAGGCAACGATCAAGCAGGGTGTGGAGATTCCATACCAGCAGTCAGCTTCCTCAGGTGCGACAACCGTTCAGTTTAAAGAGGCTGTACTTGAGCTGGTTGTAACGCCGCAGATCACACCTGACAACAACATCATTCTCGACCTGCGAGTTAGCAAAGACAACGTGGGTCAGGTCATCTCAACGGGTGGCCTTGGTGGAACGATACCGAGTATCGATACGCGATCTGTGGAAACACAGGTTTTGGTTGCAGACGGCCAGACCGTTGTACTGGGTGGTATTTATGAGACTGAGCGTCGTGAAACGGTCAAGAAGGTACCTGTGCTCGGTGATATTCCGTTTGTGGGTGTACTCTTCCGTAGCAAGCAGCGAATCGAAAACAAGGCCGAGTTGCTGATATTTGTTACACCGCGCATTCTTGAGGAAGGCTCCAGTATTTACTAAGCTGCTGGCCTTCAAATAAACCTGGAAAGCCAACCTTCGGGTTGGCTTTCTTATATGAACCACGGTTGTCTATGACGCATCCCCGCAATATTTTCCTGATCGGACCCATGGGCGCTGGTAAGTCCGCGGTCGGACGCTACCTTGCGCGCACCCTGCATTTGTCATTCGTTGATAGTGACGACGAGATTGAGTCTCGTACGGGCGTTGATATCCCGTTTATCTTCGAGAAGGAAGGTGAAGAGGGGTTTCGCAAACGCGAGAGCGCTGTCATCGATGATCTCAGCAAGATGGATGGCGTTGTTCTCGCGACGGGCGGTGGCGCCGTAATTAACCCCGATAGCCGCAGCCGGCTGGGCGGGCGCGGATTTGTGGTCTATCTATATACGACGGTTGATCAGCAGGTTGCGCGGACCCAGAAGGGCCGTGAGCGGCCGTTGCTGGAAAGCGCTGATCCACGGGCAACGCTGCAGGAGTTACTGGATACCCGTGACCCCATGTATAGAGAGATCGCCGACATCATCGTGGAGACGGATGGCCGCAAGGTAAAGTCCGTGGCGAACGAAATCATCGACCAGATTTCGTAGGAGCGGCCCTCAGGACGCGACCTCTGCCAGGGTTGAAATCTCGAACGGCCTGTCGGCCGCCGCTACGCTCCCCCAAGCGGGACCGAGGTTCGCGGTCTGGGGACCGCTCCTACGGACCGCTCCTACGGGCCGCGACACGGGCCGCAATCATGTAATCTACGGCAATGGTAGAACCTCAATCCATAACAGTTAGCCTTGGTGACCGAAGTTATCCGATCGTTATCGGCAGTGGACTGCTCGACGGCGGATTCGATCTCGCGGAATTCGTGCCTGGCCCGAACTGTCTGATCGTAAGCAATGAGACCGTAGCGCCCCTGTACCTTGATCGCCTCCTGCCCAACTTCGATAGCAAGAAGATAACAACGCTCGCGTTACCCGACGGTGAAGTCCACAAGACCGTTGCGACAATGCAGAAAATCCTGGATCAACTGGTCGAATCGCGGGCGAATCGCGACACGACCGTCGTGGCACTCGGGGGCGGTGTCGTCGGAGACATTACGGGTTTTGCGGCCGCCTGTTACATGCGTGGTGTTGCATTCATTCAAATACCGACGACGTTGCTGGCACAGGTCGATTCGTCGGTTGGCGGCAAGACGGGTGTAAATCATCCAGAGGGCAAGAATCTCATCGGCGCGTTCCACCAACCCCGCGCAGTCATGATCGATATCGAAACCCTGAATACGCTCCCTGACAGGGAGCTCAGGGCCGGACTTGCTGAAGTCATCAAGTACGGTGCGATTTGCGATATCGAGTTTTTCGCCTGGCTGGAGCAAAACACGCTGGCGCTATTGGCAAAGGAAACAGCAGCGATGGTGCATGCGGTAAGGCGCTCTTGCGAACTGAAGGCAAAGGTCGTCGCCGAAGATGAGCGTGAGTCAGGGCGTCGTGCCATATTGAATTTTGGACATACTTTCGGCCATGCCATCGAACATTGCCTTGGTTATGGCGAATGGCTGCACGGCGAAGCAGTGGCTGCGGGAATGGTCATGGCGGCTGAGCTGAGCGACCTGAGAGAATCGGATGTCGAGCGGCTCCGAGCACTTATCGCTGCGGCCGGGCTACCGGTGTCGCCACCCGCGATTGATACCGAGAGCTGGTTGCGTGCGATGGGTATGGATAAAAAAGTGCAGCAAGAGCAATTGCGCTTCGTACTGCTGAAGGCACTGGGTGATGCAGACATCACGTCGTCGTACGATACGGCCCGCTTGAGACAAATCATCGGTGCTGATGCCTGATGGTCGCAGCGCTCGCCCCGTACGCCGCCAACGAGTCGCATAGTCGCGGCAGAAAATACGATGAGCGAATCTCAACCTACCGCGGCGAGTATCAGCGCGATCGCGATCGCATCATCCACTCGACAGCTTTTCGGCGTCTCGTTTACAAAACACAGGTGTTCGTTAATCACGAAGGCGACCTGTATCGAACAAGGCTTACCCATTCGCTCGAAGTGTCCCAGATTGGCCGCACGGTCGCTGTTGCGCTGCGGCTCAATGAACCGCTGACAGAGGCAATTTGCCTGGCTCATGATCTTGGCCACACCCCGTTTGGGCACGCGGGACAGGACACGCTGAATGCATGTATGAGCGACTACGGAGGATTCGAGCACAATCTTCAATCCTTGCGCGTGGTTGATGTGCTAGAAGCCAAGTACGCAGATTTCGCGGGCCTGAACCTCATGTTCGAAACTCGCGAGGGGATTCTAAAGCACTGCTCAGCACGCAATGCATGCGAACTCGGCGATGTTGGCCAGCGCTTCCTGGACCGCAAGCAGCCGGGGCTTGAGGCACAGATTTCGAACATTGCAGACGCCATCGCCTACAACAATCATGACGTCGACGATGGTTTTCGGGCAGGCCTTCTCAGCCTTTCGCAACTTCGGGAGCAAGCCCTGTTCGCAACTTATTTCGACGAGGTGCACGAGCGCTATCCGGACCTCGAAGATCGCCGACTGATCTACGAGATTATCCGGCGCATGATCGGCGCAGTTGTCAGCGACCTGATCGAGGAAACTCGCAACAGGATTCAAGCCGCTGCACCCGGCTCGATTGACGATGTTCGTAACGCGGGCAAGCCACTGGTCTCCATGTCAGACGCCATGTACGAGAAGCACGTATCGCTGAAGAAGTTTCTGCACAAGCACCTCTACCGCCATGAGCAAAAGCTCGAGATGACGCGCAAGGTGCAAGCGATGGTGCAGGACCTGTTTGCCGCGTATATGGAAGACGTAAACCGAATGCCATCGCAATTTGCCACGGCGGCCAGTGCCGCGGATGGTGCTGATCGGGCGCGAGTTGTCGCCGACTTCATTGCCGGAATGACCGACCGTTACGCGATCGCCGCACACGAAACCCTCACAGCCTGATAAACTGCGCCCGCGCGAAATGAACTACCGTAGGAGCGGCCCCTAGCACCCAGAGGGCATAAAGCCGCGAAGCGAAGCGGCAGCCGTAAGGCTGCAAAACCCCAAGGACACCACCATTGCATCACAAAGATATCCCCAACAAAGATCGCCTGATCTTCGCCATGGACGTACCTAACTGCGACCGTGCACGCGCACTGGCCGATGAGCTCGGCGACGCCGTAACCTTCTACAAAATCGGCCTCGAGTTAATGATGAGCGGTGAATACTTTGAGCTGCTGGACTGGATGCTCGCTCGCGACAAGAAAGTATTCTGTGATCTGAAGTTTTTCGATATCCCGGCTACTGTCGGATCGGCCGTGCGACAACTCAAGGACCGAGGTGCGTCGTTCATCACGGTTCACGGCAACCGCTCGATGATGGAGGCGGCTGCCGAAAACAAGGGCGACACTCTGAAGGTTCTGGGTGTAACCGCCCTAACAAGTCTGGACAGGGGTGATCTCGATGATCTCGGCTTCGACTGTGATCTCGAAGTGCTGGTCCTGTCCCGAGCACGACAGGCGCTAGCCGCAGGTTGCGATGGGGTCATTTCCTCAGGCCTCGAAGTGCCAAAGTTGCGCGAGCACGTCGATAACAAGTTGCTGGTAATTTCCCCCGGCATTCGACCGGTCGATAACAAGCCGATGGGGGACCAGAAGCGCGTTGTCACAGTAGAGACGGCATTCTCAAACGGTGCCGATTACATAGTGGTTGGCCGACCTGTCCGCGATGCTGAGAATCCGCGTGCGGCGGCTGAAGCGATGCAGAATTCCATAGAATCCCAGGTGAACGCCTAATGTCTGAACTCAAAAACGATGTGTTTCTGCGCGCCCTAATGCGTCAGCCCGTCTCTCGAACACCCGTGTGGATCATGCGACAAGCTGGACGCTATTTGCCGGAATATCGTGAAGTACGAGGCCAGGCCGGTGACTTCATGAGCCTGTGCAAGAATCCGGAGCTGGCCTGCGAGGTTACTCTGCAGCCACTCCGGCGCTACAAGCTCGACGCGGCAATTTTGTTTTCCGACATCCTGACGGTTCCCGACGCGATGGGCCTGGGTTTGCATTTCATCACTGGCGAAGGCCCGAAATTCAAAAATCCGGTGCGAACGGCGGACGCAATTCGAGACTTGCGTGTACCCGATGTCGAGAAGACGCTCGGCTACGTGTTTGATGCCGTCCGAACCATACGTCGTGAACTCAATGGCGAGGTTCCTTTGATCGGTTTTGCCGGCAGCCCATTCACCGTCGGGACCTACATGGTTGAAGGCAGCTCCAGCCGCGAGTTTCCAAATATCAAGGCGCTCGCCAAGGACGCCCCCGACGTACTGGATCATCTGATGAACATCGTCGCAGAAACAACCATCGAATACCTGAACGCTCAAATTGATGCCGGTGCACAAGCCGTACAGATCTTCGACACCTGGGGAGCCGCCCTGGAAGGAGACGACTTCCGAAGATTTTCAATGGCCAGCATGCAAAAGATCATCGACGGCCTGACCCGCGAAAAGGACGGTCGCCAAATCCCCGTTATTCTGTTCACAAAGGGCGCCGGTCCATTACTCACTGATCTGGCCGAGACGGGCTGCGACGCACTGGGAGTGGACTGGACCACGGATCTTGCAACAGCTCGCGAATACGTTAGTGACAAAGTCGCGCTACAGGGCAACCTCGACCCGGCAACCCTAAGAGAGTCGCCGGAGGTTATCCGTCAAGGCGTAGCAGACACCCTGGCAAGCTACGACAAGGGCCCCGGCCACGTCTTCAACCTCGGTCACGGCATTACCCCGGATATTGATCCGGATAATTTAGGTGTTCTAGTGGACGCCGTGCACGAATTGAGTCCTGGTTATCACTGACCGTGGGCCGGTCGGGAGAGTGTTTACTGGAATGGCTCGCTACGCTGCGCTTTATTTCCTGTAAACACTCTCCCGACCGGCCCACTACCACTCATAGCATCTCGATTTCAAGAATCTTGCATTCCTGAACAACGGAAGCGTTCCCGCCACCGTGTGTTTCGGCTTCCGCCCAGACGACTTCGCCGTACTTGAAGGATTGCATGCGCTTACCACCTTCACCATCTTCTTCGACCCAGGCACAGGTTTGCAGGTACACCAACAAACGGTCCGGGTGAGCGTGGAGCGGTTGTGTTTCACCATTGCGGAGCGTCTGTTTAATGACTCGTACGCGCTCGTTTTCAAACTCGAGCTGATAAATATGCGGCGCGACCCTGATAGGGTCTAGTGGAGCGGGAACTGCGGCGGCAACAACAGCAGCCAACAACAAGAGTGGGACTATGGATAGTAGTTTTTGACTAGTCACGTAATGCTCTTCTAAGAATTTTGCCGACGTTCGTCTTTGGCAGATCGTCCCTGAACTCGACGATGCGTGGTCGTTTGTAGTTCGTTAGATTTTTTTTGCAGTGATCGATGATGTCCTGTTCCGTGACGCTGTCATCTTTTCGGACAACGAATATTTTGACGATCTCTCCGGACCGTTCGTCGGGGAGGCCGATAGCAGCGGCCTCGAGAACACCATCCATTTCAACAATTATATTTTCGATTTCATTCGGGTACACGTTGAAGCCGGAGACCAGGATCATGTCTTTCTTCCGGTCTTCGATGAAGACGTAACCACCTTCGTCCATACGTCCGACATCGCCAGTTCGCAGCCAGCCGCCCGGTAGCATGACTTCCGCGGTTTCGGCGGGTCGTTGCCAGTAGCCTTCCATTACCTGCGGGCCACGAATGCAGATTTCCCCAATCTCACCGACAGGAAGAGGATTGCCATCGTCGCCGGCAATAATGACCTCAGTTGAAGGTATAGGTAGCCCTATCGTGCCCGTGAACGGCTCATCTATGCGACAAACAACTGCGGCAGGGGAGGTTTCGGTGAGCCCGTACCCCTGCAGAATCGTATTTCCGGTCTTCTCATTCCACTCTTTCGCGATCGCGGGCTGCACGGCCATTCCACCACCGATGCAAACGCGCAAGTTGCTAAAGTCGATCGCAGAAAAACTCGGTGTGTCCATGAGCGCGGCGAACATGGTGTTCACCGCTGTGAACATGTTGAACTCGAATTTCGCGATTTCCTTGGCGAAACCTTCAAAGTCACGCGGGTTTGTTATCAGAATGTTTTCACCGCCTTGCGCCATGCCTGTCAGGCAATTCCCCTGCAGGGAAAATATGTGATACAGCGGCAGTGCAGTGATTATGATGATCTGCTCGACACCCTCATATGCATCGGCCTGCCAGCTGATCGTTTGCTGCACGTTATAGACCATGTTGCGGTGGCTCAGCATGGCACCCTTCGACACCCCGGTCGTACCACCCGTGTATTGCAGATAAGCAATATCGGCGTACCCAATATCAACTTCATCGAGCGCCTGACCGGTGCCGGCCGCTAAAGCCTGCCGAAACGTCATGCTGTTAGAAAATTTGTAGGCCGGCACTGCCTTCTTGACGTAGCGCATCGCGAAGTTGGTCAGTGTGCTCTTCGGCCAACTTAGCAGATCGCCGATGCCGGTTACGACAACGTGTTCTACACCGGTTTCGGCAAGGACGTCCTCGAGTATGTGCGCAAAATTCTCAAGAATAATGACGCACTTGGTACCGGAGTCTTTAAGCTGATGCAGAAGCTCTCTCGCCGTATAAAGTGGATTGACGTTAACGACGACCAGTCCGGCGCGAAAAATACCGCACATGGCGACCGGGTACTGCAAGATGTTCGGCAGCATGATCGCAACTCGTTCGCCACGCGTGAGTCCGAGTGTGTTTTGCAGGTAGCACGCGAATCGCATTGACATGCGGTCGAGTTCAGCATACGTCAGGGTTCTGCCCATGTTGGTGTAGGCAGCATTATTCGGATACTTCTCGAATGCCTGCTCAAAAAGATCCCGAACAGAACGAAACGGCGGATCCGGTACCTCTTCCGGCATTCCGGGTGGGTAGGACTTAAGCCAGACTTTTTCCAAAATGAAACCCTCGTTGCTCTCGTATTTGCTGCGGTCAGTTGACCAGTGTAGCGCTAATTATCGGCCAGGCGTTATCAAGCAGAATGGGCTGCGCCGCGGCGTTCGGGTGAATACGATCATCCTGTAGCAGGTCATCATTCATCGCGATGCCTTCCATGAAAAACTCGATCCATTCGACATCCAGGTTCGCCGAAACCTGGCGAAATACACCCTCAAACTCGGTCGAATAGCGCGGTCCGTAGTTGCTCGGAATGCGGATACCCAGTAATACCACCGCCGCACCCGTCGCTTTCGCGCGAGACACGATTTTTTCCAGATTGGCTTTGATTCGTGCTGCTGGAAAGCCACGCAGCCCATCATTGCCGCCCAGCTCAAGAATGATCAGATCTGGCGAAAAGTCCTGCAGAGCCACATCAATTCGGGTCGCACCACCCTCGGTTGTTTCACCACTGATACTGGCGTTCACGACCTGATGTTCGTACCCTTGCTCTTTGAGTCGGGCTTGCAACAAAGTGGCCCAGGACTGGTCAACCTCAATACCATAGCCGGCACTCAGGCTGTCGCCAAAAATGACAATAGTTGGCGACTCAGCACCCGTCGCAGTGGCGGTAAACAATAGAAACAGAAAGGAAATAAATATTCGCATGAAGGTTCTTGAGGCTCACGAGTTAGGTAAGCAGGTTAGCAGCCCCGAAGGGCCTCTGACCATTCTTTCAGGCGTCAGTTTCGCAATTTCTGCGGGGGAGTCAGTCGCCGTCGTTGGACCTTCGGGTGCCGGCAAGTCGACGCTGCTGGCGTTATTGGCCGGACTGGACCTGCCAACCGACGGGCATGTCGTTTTGAAGGGCGCGAATCTGTCTTCGCTTGATGAAGACGGTCGCGCACAACTCAGAGCGGAAAACGTCGGTTTTGTTTTCCAGTCGTTCCATTTGGTGCCGTCCCTGAATGCGCTGGAAAACGTCATGTTGCCTCTTGAGCTGGCTGGACACAGCGAAGCGCGCAAGGCTGCGCGGGAAATTATCGAAAAGGTGGGACTTAAGGAGCGCTGGAGCCATTACCCGGCGCAGTTGTCAGGCGGCGAAAAGCAGCGAGTCGCTATTGCGCGCGCTTTCGCGACCGAGCCGGCTGTTCTGTTTGCGGATGAGCCGACCGGTAATCTCGATAGCCGGACCGGCGAAAATATTATGCAGCTGATGTTCGAACTCAATCGCAGCTCATCCACGACGCTGGTGCTCGTTACGCACGATCAGGGTCTCGCGAAGCGCTGTGACCGAATTCTGTCCCTGGACGTTGGCGAACTGATCGGCGACGAAAAGGTGGCCGAGTGAAGGCATTCGTATTTGCCCTGAGAAGCTTCGGCCGCGAGCTGCGCTCGGGAGAAGTGCTGGTTCTGCTGGCGGCCGTAGCCCTGGCCGTGAGCGCCTTAACGGCAGTCGGTTTCCTGACGGACCGCATTGGCACGGCGGTCTCGCGACAAGCCAACGAGGTCCTGGCCGCTGATCTTCGTCTGCGATCGCAGGAGCGCGTGCCGCAGGAGTGGAGCGACCTTGCGCATGACTACGATCTTGAAACGGCAGAGACCCTGTCGTTTCCATCGGTAGTATTTGCTGGCGACGAGAACGCTCTTGCCACCATCAAAGTGGTAAGCGAGTCATATCCGTTGCGCGGCAGCGTTCGTGTTTCCGACACACTGTTCGGTGAACAGCGCGTTGTGGATGGCATACCAGCAGTCGGAGAGGTCTGGGCCGATGGCGCGCTGCTGGCCCGTGTTGCTGCGGACGTTGGCGATACGCTGGCCGTTGGTGAGCTGGATCTACTGGTTACGGCGGTTCTGACCTACCGGCCCGATCAGTCGATTGGTTTTGCATCGCTGGCACCATCGTTGTTACTCAACATCGAGGATATATCGCGCAGTGGTTTGATCGGCGAGGGCAGTCGCGTCGCCTATGCACTGCTGGTCGCTGGCGACGAAATCGCGGTCGCGGACTTTAACGATGCGATTCAGGATCAATTACCGGAATCGGTTCGAGTTCGAAGCCAGGAAGACAGCAGCGAGCGGGCGTATAACGCGGCCGACAGGGCACAACGATTCCTGTCATTGACTGCGGTCATCAGTTTGTTACTGAGCGCTGTCGCGGTAGCGATGTCCGCTCGGCGCTTCGCACATCGGCGCATGGATACAGTCGCATTGATGAAGAGTCTCGGTGCTACGCAGGGCTTCGTTATCTCGGTCGCGCTAATACAGTTATTCATGCTGGGGGTGCTGGGTATCTTCGCCGGTAGCGTGGTTGGCTACGCAGCGCAGGAAATGTTGTCACGCATTCTTATCGATCTGATGCAACAGGCTGACTTGCCAGGAGCAGGCATACGGCCCATCGTACTCGCGAGCAGCAGTGCGATGGTTCTGCTGTTGGGGTTCGCCTTGCCATCGCTGATCCAGCTTCGCAACACGCCGCCGCTGCGCGTTCTGCGTCACGATGCGATGCCACCCGCGCCGTCACGTATCTTTGTTAGCGGGCTCGCGCTCACCACTGTCGCGGCTCTGTTGTATCGCTCGGTGGGTGATGTGCGAATGCTGGCCATATTGATCGGCGGCATCATCGTGATCGCAGGTCTGTTGTACCTCGCCGGCCGGGTGTTGGTCGCACTGATCGGCCGTGCCCGCTCAGGCGTTGGCGTTGCGTGGCGATACGGGCTTGCAAATGTGGCGCGTCGTGGTCGCGACAGCGCTGTGCAGGTGGTTGCTTTCGGGCTGGGAATTACGGTGCTGCTGTTATTGACGCTGGTGAGGACCGATTTGCTGGAGGGCTGGCGCCAAACACTTGGTGATGATGCGCCTAATCACTTTCTTATCAACATCCAACCGCATGAAACTGAGTCGGTTGCCGCGCTGTTCGAGAAAAACGGCATCGCGAGACCTGTATTCACACCACTGGTGCGCGCGCGCATGACGACGATTAACGATGAGTCCGTCAAAGACAGGGAGTATCCGAACGAAGACGGCAAGTGGCTCGCCAATCGTGAGGCGAACCTCTCCTGGGCGGCCAAAATGAGCGCGTCGAATGAATTGATAGAGGGTAACTGGTGGCCAGAGGATTACAGTGGGCCACCACTCATTTCGATGGAGGAAGAGGCTGCGGCTAACGCAGGACTGGCCATTGGTGATCGCCTGAAGTTCTTTGTTGCTGGTCGCGAGATTGAGGCCGAAATCACAAGTACCCGAAAAATTAACTGGGATTCATTTCAGCCCAACTTCTTTATCGTTTTTTCACCGGGCGCGCTCGACGGGATGCCGACAACCTACATATCAAGTATGCGCATCGCAGACGAGAGCCAGACCATGCTTGTTGACCTGGTGCGCGCACATCCCAGTATCTCGGTTATCGATCTCGGTGCGATCCTGGAGCAGGTTCGCGGCATTATCGACAAGGCCAGTCTCGCAGTGCAGGCCGTATTCATGTTTACGCTGGCCGCCGGTATAGCGGTACTCTTTGCCGCGGTGCAGTCGACCATTGATGAGCGTCGCTTCGAGAGTGCGATGTTGCGAGCGCTGGGCGCAAAGCGGCGCACGGTATTCTCGGGAGTGATGGCCGAGTTTGCGGCGCTGGGCACGGCCGCCGGCGTACTCGCATCCGCCGGAGCTTCAGTGTTGGCTTATCTCGTCGCCACACAGTTGTTTGAGCTACCGTATGAGTTTAGTCCGACCTTGTGGCTGGCTGGTGTATCGGCCGGTGTATTTGTTGTGTGCTTGAGCGGATATTTCGCTGCGCGAGGTGCCGTGAATGCCCGGCCCGCCGACGTCCTCAGAGGGATTAACGCCTGATGGAACACAAGCTCTCCTGCGGTTTCGTGGTCGTTCGTAAAACGGACGATGGTTGGACAACGATATTGTTGCGCGCATTTCATCACTGGGATTTTCCGAAGGGCATTCGAGAGCCAGGCGAAGAGCCTATGCAGGCAGCACTTCGGGAAGTCTGTGAAGAAACCGGTTTAGACGATCTTTCTCTTGACTGGGGTGATCGTTTCTTCGAGACCGGCCCCTACAGCAAAGGGAAGGTGGCGCGCTATTATTTGGCGAGCACCAGGCAAGCGGATATCGTCATGGGAGATTCACCTGAAACAGGTGAACCCGAACATCATGAATGGCGCTGGGTGAGTTTCGACGAAGCTTACGATCTGGGTTCGCCGCGAGTGCGCGGCATCGTGCAGTGGGCGAGGCAGATCGTCGGTGCGTGAAGGCGACAGCCAGGGCCGTCGTTCAGAAGTAATGCATTGTTAGGCTGCGGACAGCCTTTTGACACGGAGATGTTTCTTTTCCTTCTTCGCCAACCAAAGGTCATATTGAGTTTGTTGATTCATCCAACTCTCCGGTGACGTGTTAAACGCAATCGACAACCGCAATGCCATTTCCGGGCTGATCCCGGCTCGGCCGTTTAAGATAGCGGACAAGGTCTTTCTGGTAACTCCAAGCGCTTCTGCGGCATCCGTGACACTAATTTCTAACGGTTCAAGACAAAGACCACGAATAACTTCGCCGGGGTGAGGTGGGTTGTGCATCTGCATAGTCATGGTTAGTGATAATCCTCGTAATTCACATCAACGGCATCCGGGCCGTCGAACTTAAATGTAATTCGCCAGTTTCCACTGACCCGAACGGACCAGATGCCCCTACTAGATCCTTTCAGTTGGTGAAGGTATAAGCCCGGGAGGTCCATGTCATTCGGGGCGACAGACGCGTGCAGCCTGGAAAGAATCAGTCGAAGTTTCGAAGCGTGCGGTGCTTGAACCCCTGCTTTTGTACCTCGCAGGAAGAACCGTTCCAGCCCTTTGTGTTTGAAGCTCCGGATCACCGAAACAATGTAACCCGATACGTTACACGTGTCAATGTTTAGCGCTGCCTAACGTCTAAGCTAACTTGCGCCTAGCATAGGTCGTGAAGCCTGCCGCCGGCAAGCATCGCGACCGAGATCGGTGCGGCAAGTGCAGCGCATTGTTAGCGGGTACTGTCGTGTTTCTGACTTTTTGACCGCCAAACAGCACATGTATAGCCAGAGTAGAACAGCAGACACAATGACGTTACAAAAAGAGCATAAATCAACCGATCATGTACTGGTGGTGAGTGAATGGCGGACATAGCAAACACAGTGAAGAGAAATGCGCCGCGGCAAAAGGCCAAACTAGCTCCTACGAAACTGGATAACGGTCGTTTGAGACTAAGCAATCCGATAACCACGGAGCCAAATCCAAACATCCAGGCCGGATAGATCCAAGGATAAGATTGTGGTGCCGGCTCGGTCCCCGGCCGAATCATGTATTGGCTCGGCTCTGTGGCGCTCCATGGGATGAAAACTGTGAGGCCCATAAGTACGATGAGCAAAAATCCGGTTTGCTTATTCATGCCTGCTAACTAGTTATTCACGTGCAAAATTAAAGGATAACACCCCAAATGGCGCGTTATTTTGCGATCAAACATTGTTGCCGCGGTCCACGGTTTCATTCTTCTTGCTAGACAACCCGGTTTCGTTCTGATCCCTCAAGAAACGCTGCGACGTTCGCAACGAGCTCATCGATAGCGGCTTGCCGCGCTTCGTTAGACCCCCAAGCAATATGGGGGGTGACCATGAGCTTGGGTCCGTCGTAATCCAGCAACGGGTCTCCATGCACCGGTGGCTCCTTCGGCAGCACGTCAACTGCGGCAGCGCCAATCTCGCCGCTTTGCAGTGCCGCGACCAGCGCGGCTGAGTCGACCAGTCCGCCTCTCGCTGTATTGATGAGGATGGCATCTGATTTCATTTTCCTGAACTCATCCTCGCCGAATAGTCCGGCAGTTGCGTCTGTCAGTGGGCAGTGCAGGGAGACGACGTCGGAGCGTTGCAGCAGCTCATCGAATGCAACCCGGTTGTCGTCGATAGTTTCAGTGCCCGGCCGGGCTGAGATGAGAACTTCCATACCGAAAGCGCTGGCAATGTTCGCGACGCCTTTGCCAAGTTCACCATAGCCGACAATGCCTAGTGTCATCGCGGACAATTCGCGAATGGGCAGCGACAACAAACAGAAATCCTCGGACTTCTGCCACAGGCCAGCGCGGACCGTTGCGTCGTAACGTGCAAGGTTGCGCGTGAGGTTGAGCAGGCAACCGAAAACATGCTCTGCAATAGACTCCGTGCAGTACGCCCGAATATTACAAACAGCGATGTCGTTTTGTCCTGCGGCTGTTAGATCGACGTTGTCTGTACCGGTTGCGGTTAGTCCGATATATCGCAGTTTCGGATTGCTTTGCAGCAATTCTTTGGTGAGACGCGATTTGTTGGCCAATACGAACTCTGCATTCTGGATGCGTTCGGCAATCTGACTGTCTTCTGTGACCTCGAATACCTCAAGCTCCGGCAGCAGCGAACGCATGCCGCTGACATCAAGACCGGGTCCCATCGTTCCGAAATCAAGAAATACCGCTTTCATATGGCTATTGGATGTGTGTTAGCGCAGAGTATCGGACGATGAACGATCGGTTTTGGAAACGCAAATCACTGTCGCAAATGTCGGCCACGGAATGGGAGTCTCTGTGTGACGGCTGTGCGCTGTGTTGCATGCACAAAGTTGAAGATGAGGATACGGGTGAGGTTTTCTACACGGATGTCGCGTGCCGGCTTCTTGATCTGGATACCTGTCGTTGTTCAGACTACGCAAATCGCGCAAGTAAGGTTGCCGAGTGCCTCATGCTATCGCTGGATGAGCCGGAAGCTTTTCACTGGCTGCCGACAACGTGTGCATATCGGCTCGTGGCGGAAGGTGACGATCTGCCGTCGTGGCACCCGCTGCTATCCGGTCGCCCGGAGAGCGTTCACGAAGCCGGTATCTCAGTGCTCGGACGGGTAGTGTCGGAGAAGGACACAGACGAATGGAGCGTTCTGCAAAAAAGGAGTTGATGTGACGAGTTACCCAACCATTCCGCTTGAGAAGTATCGCGAATATCCGATCGATGAAATGCGGCAGCGGCTAGAAGATTTCTACGAAGATATCGACAGACGCAGAACCGTTCGGGATTTCTCGGACAGGCCGGTCCCGCGAGACATCATTGAAACCGCGTTGAAGGCGGCTAACACGGCACCTAGCGGAGCGAACCTGCAGCCCTGGCATTTCGCAGTGGTCAGCGGACCGGAAACGAAGAAGAAAATTCGCGTCGCTGCGGAAACCGAAGAACGGGAGTTCTACGAACACCGCGCATCAGAGGAATGGCTGGCGGCGCTCGAACCGTTAGGCACCGATGACAAGAAACCGTTTCTGGAAACCGCACCCTACCTGATCGCTGTATTCCTGCAAAAATTCGGCGAACTACCAGATGGCCGCAAGATAAAGCATTACTACCCGGCAGAATCGACCGGCCTCGCGACCGGCATACTGATCACCGCACTACACCGAGCCGGCCTGGCAACGCTGACGCACACCCCAAGCCCAATGAAGTTCCTCAACGAAATCCTGGACAGACCGAAAGGTGAACGACCATTCTTGCTGCTGGTTGTAGGCTATCCAGCAGACGACGCTAAAGTTCCGGACATAAAACGCAAGGCACTGGAGGAATACACGTCATTCATCGATATGTAGGAGCGGCCCCTAGGTTCGCGGCCTAGGGGCCGCTCCTACGGGCCGCTCCTACCCCGTGTTTTGAAGCGCTTGCGCAATCCCGTTAACCGATGCCAACAACGCATTGAAGAGATCTTCATCCTCACGGTTTGACTCTCGCCACCGCGATAATAAATCCACCTGCATCAAACTCATGGGATCAACATAAGGATTCCGCAACATGATTGCGCGTTGTAGCGTGATGTCTCCTTCCAGCAATTCATCGTGTTCCGAATAACTTAAGAGAAGGTCACGGGTCAGATTGAATTCCGTCTTGATGATCGGAAAAAACTCGTTGTGCAGGTCATCGCCAGCGAGTCCCGAGTACAGCTTCGCGATGCCCAGGTCGGATTTTGCGAGCACCATCTCGGTATCCGCGGTCAGTGAGCGGTGGAAATACCATTCCCTGACCATTTCACCAACCGCCTCGTCGCCGAATTGATGGATGGCTTTCCTGAGACCACTGCCAATTCCGTACCAACCCGGCAACAAGAAGCGGGCCTGTGTCCATGAGAAGACCCACGGAATGGCACGCAGATCTTCAATTCCCGTTTGACTACGACGAGATGACGGTCTTGATCCGATTCGCATGCGTTCGATGAGATCTATCGGTGTCGCCTTACGAAAATACTCGTAGAAGTTAGGTGTGTCGTAAACCAGCTTGCGATAAGCGCGGCGACTCTCGGCGGCGATGACATCCATCATGTCGTGCCACTCGGGTTGGTCGTTACCACGATGTCTTGGCATCGCCGTTGCCAGCGCGACCGAGCCCGTCATCTGTTCAAGCGTACGGAGCGCAATGCCGCGCAGCCCATATTTCTCGTTGATGATTTCGCCCTGTTCGGTGACGCGCAGCCGACCGTTAACCGTCCCAGGTGGAGAACCCAGAACGGCGGCATGTGTCTTGCTGCCACCGCGACTGATCGTGCCGCCACGTCCGTGAAATAGCGTTAGCTCGACCCCCTGCGCTACGGCTGCTTTGACGAGCACTTCCTGTGCATTTTGCAGCGCCCATCGAGCTGAGGCCAGCCCGCTGTCCTTGTTGCTGTCCGAGTAGCCAATCATGACCGTCTGGCGATTATCGCGGCGTTCGAGATGTTCACGATAAAGATCAGTAGACAGCAGTGATTTCAGAATGGCCGGGCCATTATGCAAGTCGTCGACTGTTTCCAGCAGCGGTGCGATATCTAGCGGTACCTCACCGCGCTTGTTGTGCAGCTCACCCCACTGCGCCAATAAAATAACTGAAAGAATGTCATCGGCACCCTGCGTCATGCTGACAATGAACGGTCCAATCGCGGCAGGACCATACTTTCTGCGGCAGAACGCTATGGCCTGAAATACGGCAATGGTCTTGCGCGCTTGTGTGCTTAACGTCATCGGTGCACTTTCACGTGTCGTAATTGCCTCGACCAGGCGCGCCGTGCGGTCGTCGGCCGACATTTCATCCCAGTCATCCTCGCCAAGGCATTCGGCGATGACATTACGATGCACCTGTGAGTCCTGTCGGACATCGAGCGTGACCAGGTGAAAGCCGAACGTGTTAATGCGCCGCAGCAAGCGCCGCACCGCGAACAGGCCGGCTTGCTCGCCGTCATTTTCTGCGAGGCTATCCGCAATAAGCTGTATGTCGCCGATCAGTTGCCGAACTTTCTCGTAGGGAAACATGTCGTCGTCATAAGTATTCTGCAGGCGCTGTTGTACGAGGCGCAAGAATACTCGATACGGCATGTCCCGGTGACGCGCGGGCACTGCGTGGTATGCCTTAGGAAACACGCCACGATACTCATCAATCTTGTCGAGCATGCCGCGGCCGAAACTGGCGCGACCCTCGGACTGGCTGAGTTTCGCTCCTATCGACGCGCATTCCTTGTAATACAAATCGAGGATCAGCGATCGCTGGCGCGCAAGCGTTTCCCGAATTGTCTTCGCATTGACGTTCGGGTTGCCGTCCATGTCGCCGCCAACCCACGAACCGAAGTGCAGAAGGCTCGGCACTTCAACATCGTCGCCGTCTTCGCCGTAAATTCTCGTGACCGCACTTTCTATGTCCTCATAGAACGGCGGAATTGTGCGATACAAGACATCAGTAACAAAGAACAGGACGTGTTCGAGTTCATCCGCCACCGTCATTTGTTCGGACGGGTGCTCGTCAGTTTGCCAGCCCGTTGTCGCCAGCATGCGAATGTTTTGCAGCGCCACCTCGGTTTCCTGTGGGGTCATCGTCGGATTAAGCAAATCGATGAGATGTTTGACGATATTCTGCTCTTTGCGAAGCATCGTTCGTCTTGTCGGCTCCGTTGGGTGGGCCGTAAAGATCGGTTCTATAGACAGAGTGTCGAGCAGGTCCTTCAGGCCCGCAGCGTCCATGCCGGACGCCTTAAGCTTGATGAATGTATCTTCGAGTCCGCCCGGTTGGTAGTGAACAACATCACGCAGATAGTCTCGCCGGCGCCGAATGCGATGCACCTTTTCCGCCGTATTCACCATTTGAAAGTAGGTTGAGAAGCTGCGAATGACCTGCAGCGCCGCTTTCGGGCCCAGATTATCGACGAGCTCGGCAAGCTCTTCACCCGGCTTCTCATTGCCTTCACGACGTCGAATAGCACGCAACCTTGCATTTTCGACAAACTCGTAAAGGTCATCTCCGCTTTGTTCGCGAATAAGGTCGCCGACCATGGCGCCAAGCGTGCGCACATCGTCCCGCAACGCCTGATCTTTGTCCTCGAACGTGATGTCCTGGCGGCGCAGCGAGCTGTAATCTCCAGTATCCATGATGGCGGTAGTTTCTTGTCAGTCGCGGAAGTTTTCGTATTGCAGAGGCAGGCCGATCTCGAATTCTTTCAGCATGGCAATAACGTTTTGTAGATCGTCACGTTTCTTGCCACTGACTCGCAGCTTGTCGCCCTGGATCGCTGTTTGTACTTTCAGCTTCTCCGTTTTTATCTGCTTGACGAGTTTCCTCGCCCGATCTGCATCAATTCCGCGTCGCAGGATGACCTGCTGGCGAGCGCCGTTGTTCGTGACTTCTGCATCCTGTTCTTCGAGGCAGGCGATGTTGATACCGCGCTTGGATAGCTTCTGATGCAGGATGTCGAGCATCTGTTTCAGCTGGAAATCGGATTGCGTGATCATCGTGATGACCTGTTCCTCAATTTCGTACTTGGAGCCGGTCCCCTTGAAATCAAAGCGTGTGTTGACCTCGCGATTAGCCTGGTCAACACCGTTATTTGCCTCGTGGGAATCGAAGTCACTTACAACGTCAAAAGAGGGCATATCGGGTCCTGCCTTTACCTGCATCAATGTGAAGCGAAAGGTACACCCGCTGCGGTGTTCACGCCAGACCTGTAAGTAATAGCTAAGCTGAAAACTGCACATGTTGCCGAGTAACGGCTGCGGCCAGCAAGGCGATGTCCACGCAAGATAGCGTTATGTATCTTGTCCTGGAACCCGCGGTTGTTACGTCACTTTGCCCATTATTGCCGGCGGAGGTGGCCAATGACTTTTCCCCGCAGGTTTGCATGCAGGTTCCCAGGCACTCCGCATGGATTCCCCAGGAGCTGGACATCGCGGCCTATGTGGATTCCAGCGGTGACATGGCCATGACCGCCCTGGAGGCGGCGCTGACAGCCTGCGTTGATGATGGCGACCGGCTGCACGACCAGACGGAGTGGGGCGAACCGCTAATAGAATACGACAGCTGGTTGAATCGCCGACTTGCGATCGTACTGCGTGGTTGGGGTGATATTGCCGAGAAAAAGGGCTCTGATCCCTGTTCTTTGCAGACGCTCCGGGAAATGGAGGAGCTTGCCGAATGGGCGTGTCTGACGTTGCACAAACGATCACGCCATCTCGCCAGGGAGAGAAACTGGTGTCCTGCGCTCGACGAGGCGGGGGCGCTGGTCATGCAGCAAAAGCAATCGCGGGCGTGGGGGAGCCGCTGGAAGAAAGCGGTTCAGGATGTCGCAGTCCGACATCGAAACCTCACTACGATATCGCCCTGGGACGTATTTCCTCGCCAAGCGCAGGCCGATTTGCGCTACGCGGACCTGCTGCCACTGACTCGGTTCGCCGATTCCCTGTCATTTCAGCGTGATGTGAGTATCTCGCATTGGGACGTCAATGACTTCAAGGGTTTCTACGATCGGGTGTCTGCCATTGTGCGCTGCAATAGTGGTGCAACACTCATTGCGAAGCAGGTGTGAACTAGGATACGGTTTACGGTCGTCGCCTGGACAGGCGAAGGCTCAGTTGAGAAGACGTATTGCAAGCAATCACACCTGATGCACACGGAATCGCCGTACTCATATTGACGGTAGTCGCGCTGTTTCTATTTACGCGGGACAACATTCCGCTTGAGTCATCGTCGCTCGCCATCCTGATACTCCTGGTCGCCGGGTTTCAGCTCGTTCCCTATGAAAAAGCCGGTGAAGTTGTGCTGGGCCCGATCGATTTTTTTGCGGGCTTCGGCAATGAAGCACTGATAGCAATTTGTGCACTTATGATGGTCGGCAAGGCACTGGAAACGACCGGCGCACTACAGCCGTTGGCGAATGTCGTCAGTAAGGCCTGGTCAACTCGACCGGTGCTCGCGCTCGCAACTACGCTTGTCGCGGGCGCGATTCTTAGCGCATTCATGAATAACACGCCTATTGTCGTCCTGCTCATGCCGATTCTGGTTGGCGCATCACTGCGAGCCAAGTTCCCCGTTTCAGGCGTCATGCTGCCGATGGGGCTTGCGACAATTATTGGTGGTATGTCGACGAGCATTGGCACGTCAACCAACCTGCTTGTTGTAGGTATCGCTCATGACATGGGCCAGCACGAGTTCGGTCTGTTTGAGTGGGTGCTGCCCGTCGCAATTGTTGGTGGTGTCGGTGTGCTTTTCCTGTGGCTGGTTGCGCCCAAATTGCTGCCCGATCGCACGCCTCCCATGGCAGATACATCACCGCGTATTTTCAGTGCACAGCTGCACGTCAAGGAAGGCGGCTTTGCGGATGGCAGGTCGTTGTCGGAGGTGCTGGCAAAAGCAGACGGCAATCTGCGTATCGACAAGATTCAACGCACCGAGTCATTGTTTCTCGCGAAGCTCCCCTCGGTCGTAATGCAGCCCGGCGATCGGCTGTTCGTCAAAGATTCACCGGAAAACCTGAAGCACTACGAACAACTGTTGGGTGCGACGCTGTTCAATATTTCCGACATCGAACACCCCATCAATGAGCAAACACCACTAAGAGCCGAGGGACAGCAACTGGCCGAAGTTGTCGTTACTCGCGGCTCGCCGTTGCATTTACGCAGCCTTGCGGCTGCCCGCTTTAGTGCCAGCTATGGACTGCTGCCACTTGCCTTGCATCGGGCGCGTGCGCCAAGTTCGCAAGTAACCGGAGACCTGAACCTGATTCGCCTGCGTGCCGGTGATGTACTGCTGGTACAAGGGTCCGGGGAAGCGATCGCGAACCTCAAGGAAAACGGCACAATGCTGGTGCTTGACGGCACGACCGCCCTGCCGCAAACGCACCACGCCAAGCGCGCGCTGTCTATTATGGGTGGCGTGGTAATGCTGGCCGCCCTTGGCATCATGCCGATTTCCGTCAGTGCGATACTGGGCCTGGGTCTTATGATCGCCACAGGGTGTCTCGCGTGGCGGGACGCCGCGAGCGCGTTATCGATTCCGGTCATTATGATTATTGTGGCCGCGCTGGCGTTGGGTAAAGCGCTGATGGGAACAGGGATGGCGGATTACCTTGCGGTCAGTTTCGTCAATGCTGCAGCGGGCCTGCCGACGCCGATGATATTGAGTGCGTTCATGTTGCTCATGACGATCATGACCAATGTTGTGTCAAACAATGCCGCGGCCGCCATCGGTACACCGATCGCGATTAGTATCGCGCAGCAATTGGGGGTCAGCCCGGAGCCATTCATTCTCGCCGTACTATTTGGCGCCAATATGAGCTTCGCAACACCCTACGGCTACCAGACCAACCTGCTTGTAATGAGTGCGGGCGGTTACAAGTTCGCCGACTTCCTGCGCGTTGGCATTCCTCTGACGATTATCATGTGGATCGGGTTCTCAATCGCACTGCCTATGCTGTATCAGTTGTAACTGATGCGGTGCTTGACGCTGGCAGTAGCGAGGGTAATACTCAGCCGTATGAATGCTTCAATCATCATCAACTGGTGGTGGCAGCCCACAAAAGAGGGGGCTGCTGGCTAACTATTAGCTAAGCGAAGGAACATCGAAGCCCATCTCTGCCGAAATCAGGGATGGGTTTTTTTTGGAAGAAAATATGCAAGCACCATTCGATATAGCCGCGGATCTTGATACGCCAGTATCCGCATACCTGAAGCTGAATTCGCTACGGCCGCGCTTTCTTCTTGAAAGTGTGGAGGGTGGTGAACGGCTGGCGCGCTATTCATTCCTCGGCTTCGGAGATGCTGTCGAAGTGCGCATGGATGGGACGTCGCTGTGGATCGATGGAAAGGAAGAAGCTCGGCCCGAGAGCCAGCAACAGTATCTGGATGCGATGCGCCGCGTACTTGAAATCGCACCGCGGCCGCAGCCTGACGACGGATTACCTTTCGCCGGCGGCCTGGTTGGTGTGTCGGGTTATGACGTTGTGCGTCTGTTCGAGAAACTGCCAGTGGACACACAGAAGCAAACGAATGTGCCAGACGCCGCATTCGTCGCACCCGCGTCCTTGCTGGTGTTTGACCATCTGACACGCAGGGTTGCCTTGTTACATGACGGCCCTGAAGAAGAGCGGCAGCGACTCCGGGCTGATGTCATTCGATTGCTGCGCGGGTCCGTACCACCGGTGCCGGACAAGGTCTCAGTTTCACCGGCGGAGGCGAGCCTCACCGAGGAGGAGTTTTCCGAACGCGTGAATGCGTGCAAGGAATACATCGCATCAGGCGATATTTATCAGATCGTCCTGTCGGTGTTGTTCCGCGGCAAAACAAATGTGTCACCCTTTGAGGTCTACCGCGCATTACGATTACTCAATCCGTCGCCGTACATGTTTTTCTTCGACTTCGACGACCTGCAGGTCGTTGGATCATCACCTGAAGCACTGGTTAAGCTCAATGGCGTTACGGCATCGCTGCGACCCATCGCCGGAACGCTGCCGCGCGGTGCGACAAGCGAAGAAGACGATGCGAATGAAGCGGCGTTGCTCGCCGATCCGAAAGAAGCGGCGGAGCACGTGATGCTGGTGGACCTTGCCCGCAATGATCTTGGGCGCGTTGCACGCGCTGGATCGGTGTGCGTCGACCCTTATCGCGCCATTGAGCGCTACAGTCACGTCATGCACATCGTCAGTGGCGTGCAAGGTGAGCTCGCGGCGGAGTTCGATCAGTTCGACCTGTTTGCCGCAAGCTTCCCCGCCGGCACACTGGTCGGTGCACCGAAGGTTCGCGCAATGCAGATTATCGAGGAAATGGAGCAGGTCGGTCGTGGCCTGTACGCTGGCACGGCCGGCTACTTTGGCCTCAGCGGCGACATGGATCAGGCGATCACGATCCGTACGCTGGTCTTTTCCGGCGATGAGTACAGTTTTCAGGCCGGCGCGGGTATTGTTGCCGACTCCGTACCCGCCAGGGAATATCAGGAAGTGCTGGCAAAGAGCGCCATATTGAGGCGCGCCCTCGAGATTGCTGAGGGAGGATTGTAATGGCCCCGAAAATTTTCGATCACGTACGTATGTTGCTGATCGACAATTACGACTCATTCACTTACAACCTGGTGCAGGCGTTCGCCGCACAGGGTGCGGACGTGATGGTTTATCGCAACGACATGATCACCGTTGATGAGGCCCGTGCACTTGAGCCAACGCACCTCGTCATCTCCCCCGGTCCCGGCCGACCGGAAGACGCCGGCGTATCGGTGCAAATGATTGCTGCGTTTGCGGGCAAGATACCGGTGCTGGGTGTGTGCCTGGGTCATCAAAGTATCGTGCAGCAACAGGGCGGAGAGATTGTTCGTGCAGAGCGCCTGATGCACGGCAAAACATCCGAGATCAAGCATGACGGGAAATCGGTTTTTGAGGGAATCCCACAACCGTTCGAAGTTGGGCGCTATCATTCCCTGTGCGCCGAGCTTGAATCGCTGCCCGATACATTGGAAATTACGGCGGAGACGGATAGCGGCGTGATAATGGGCGTACGCCACAAGTCACTACAGATCGAAGGCGTGCAATTTCATCCGGAGAGCGTGCTGACACCCGAAGGCGACGCGCTGATGACAAACTTCATGCGGATGAATGCCCCATGAGTAAGGAGTACAGCGCACTACTCGACAAGGTACTCAATGGCGAGAACCTTGCTGAAGTTCAGGCCCATAATTTGATGCATGAGCTGGCGGCAGGTGAATTGCAAGCAGCACTGGCCGGCGCGCTGTTAGCCGGCCTGCGAGCCAAGGGCGAAACAGCCGACGAGATTCGCGGTTTCGCAACCGCAATGCGTGAACTTGCTGTGCACCCAAAAATTCCTGACGGTGCACCCACTGTCGACACAGTAGGCACGGGCGGCGATGGTTCCGGTAGCCTCAATTTGTCAACAGGTACTGGCTTGCTTGCCGCAGCCTGCGGATCGCGCGTCGTTAAGCACGGTAATCGCTCGGTTTCGAGTCGCTCTGGCAGCGCCGATATGCTCGAGAGTCTGGGCATGCCCCTGCCGCTGCACGAGAAGCAGGCGGTCGACTGCCTTGAGGCAACGAGTTTTACGTTCCTGTTTGCACCCGCTTATCATCCGGCAATGAAGGCCGTTGTTCCTATTCGTGGTGCGCTTTCAGTCCGCACGGTTTTCAATGTTCTCGGCCCGCTCACTAATCCAGCGGCACCGCCGTTCCAGCTGATCGGTGCCTACAGCAAGGATGCGGCCAAACTGATGGCTGACACCTTGTCCGGTATGCCATTGGAACGCGCATTTGTTGTGCACGGTGAGCCAGGCTGGGATGAGGCGACACCCGCAGGAGAGTTCTGGCTTTACGATGTTACGCCCGGCAATGTCACCGAAAGTAAACGCAGCCCGGAAGACTACGGGCTGGCGCGCTGCCAACCTCAGGATCTGGAAGGTGCTGATGCGGAGCACAATGCCAAAGAGCTGGTACGAGTATTCACTGGCGACGATCGGGGTGCGCACCGTGATGCATTGCTCATGGGCACATCGCTGGTGCTGGAAGTGCAAGGCGAGGCAAAAGACGCGAAGGACGGCGTGGCTCAGGCCGCGGCCGCAATAGACGACGGCAGAGCCGAAACATTCCTCGCAGCGTTACGCGAACACTTCGAAGGCTGATGAGCGACTTCTTGCAAACCATGGCGAGTCACAGCGCGGAGAGAGCGGCCGCAGTATCGAGCTCTTTTTCGTCCGCAGATTTCGACAAACCGATCGTGCCGCTGACGCTCGGCAGGTTCGACCTAATAGCAGAAATTAAAGACCGTTCACCCGCAGAAGGCAAACTCAAAACCACCAATAGTTATGGTGACAGTGACCGTAACTCCCGAGCCAAATCCTACGCAGCGGGCGGCGCTGCTGCGATCTCGGTGCTTACCGAACCGAGTCGCTTTGACGGCGATCTCGCCCACCTCGAAGCGGTCGCTGCCGCTGTTCCGGGTACTCCCGTAATGCGCAAAGACTTCCTGATCGAACCAGTGCAAGTACTGGAAGCTCGAAAAGCGGGCGCGAGCGGTGTGTTGCTAATAGCCACCATGTTGAGTGACGCAAAACTGCGCGCAATGCTCGACTGCGCCTGGGAACACGAGATGTTCGTGCTACTGGAATCGTTTGATGAAGACGATCTGCGACGATCAACCGAATTACTTGATAACCCTGTTGACCGCGATAAGGCTCGTGCCGGGCAATTGCTCGTTGGAGTGAATACACGAAACTTACGGACGCTCGAGGTTGATTCAGAGCGACTCAGGAATCTGGCCCCACTTCTCCCGGCGGCAAGGTGTGTTGCCGAAAGTGGTTTGCTGGTCCCTGACGATGCGGCACGAGTTGCCGGCTGGGGGTATCGCATGGCGCTCGTTGGTACTGCATTAATGCGCAGCGATGATCCGGCAGCATTGGTCGCCGCCATGCGAGCGGCTGGAGCGGCGGCATGAGTGTCTTCGTGAAAATTTGTGGCCTCAGCGATCCCGAGCACGTGCACGCCGCGATCGATGCGGGTGCCGACGCGGTTGGCTTTGTCTTCGCTGAATCGGTGCGTCGTGTCACACCGGTTGAAGCTGCGACAGTAAGCGCGCACGTGCCACCCCATATCAAGCGCGTTGCCGTGATGCTGCACCCGACAAACGATGAATGGCAGGAAGTTCTGAGGGAATTTACACCTGACGTACTGCAAACTGACGCAGAAGATTTCGCATCCCTTGATGTTCCCGAATCAATCGAGCGCTGGCCTGTTTTCCGCGAAGGTAAGGGCCAGCCGGAAGCCCGCAACACTTATGTCTACGAAGGCAAGAAGAGTGGTCAGGGCGCTTCGGTTGACTGGTCACGTGCGGCAACACTTGCTTGCGACGGCAACATGATATTGGCCGGAGGGCTTGCAGCCGGCAACGTAGCGGCGGCAATAGCAACCGTTCGGCCATACGGCGTTGATGTTTCGAGCGCCGTTGAATCTGCACCCGGACAAAAAGATGCTCGAATGATTAATGAATTTGTTAGTGCAGCGAAAGCTGCGGAGAAATATCTATGAGTACATTGTTCGCTGCAGACGAAGCCAAACTGCTTCTCGATGCAGCCATCAAAGGCGACATGCCCGATGACCGTGGCCGCTTTGGTCCATTCGGTGGCCGCTACGTTCCGGAAACGTTGGTACCGGCATTTGATCGACTGGAGGCCGGCGTTAAAGAGCATCTGCATGATGCAGCGTTTCAGGCAGAGTTCCAGAGAGAGTTGCGGGAGTGGGTTGGTCGTCCAACGGCGTTAACTTTTGCGCCACAGTTGAGCAAGGCCTGGGGCGCTGAGGTCTGGATCAAGCGCGAGGACCTCGCGCACACAGGGGCACATAAAATAAACAACGCGATCGGGCAGGCGCTACTCGCCAAGCGGCTTGGTGCAAAACGCGTCATCGCGGAAACGGGCGCAGGACAGCATGGGGTGGCATCGGCTGCAGCCTGTGCACGAGTTGGTCTTTCCTGCAGCGTTTACATGGGCGCAGTTGATATGGAGCGTCAGGCTCCGAACGTTGATCGCATTCGCCGACTGGGCGCCGAGGTTGTTGCCGTCGAGACGGGCGACAAGACCCTACGCGCGGCGATCGATGAAGCGATGCGCGAGTGGGTAACGGATCCAAACGGCATTTATTACCTGCTGGGCTCGGCGGTTGGAGCGCATCCTTATCCGTATCTCGTGCGCGAACTGCAATCGGTTATCGGGCAGGAAGCGCGCCAACAAATGCTGGATCAGGCGGGTGCATTGCCGGATGTCGCCTTTGCCTGTGTCGGCGGAGGTTCGAATGCAATCGGCCTTTTCTATCCGTTGCTTGGCGACGATATCGAATTGATCGGCGTTGAGGCGGGGGGCACGGGCGATGGCCTGGGTCAGAACGCCGCAACCCTTGCCACCGGAACGCCGGGCGTTTTGCAGGGTTCATATACAATAATTCTGCAGGACGATGACGGCCAGGTGCAGGAAACGCATTCGGTATCCGCCGGCCTCGACTATTCTGGCGTCGGTCCCGAACATGCCTTGCTGCAGGCAACGGGCCGAGTGAAATATATTTCGGCGAGAGATGATGAAGCGATTGAGGCACTTGAAGAGCTGTGTGCGACAGAAGGTATCCTGACTGCGCTGGAAACCGCCCACGCCTACGCGGCTGCTCGTGACTACGCCGAGCAGAATCCCGGCAAACGAATTCTTATCGGTAACTCGGGTCGCGGGGACAAAGATATGCCAACGCTTACCAAGCTCCCGGCGCGGATTCGATCATGAGCGCACATGAGCGATTAAGCGCGGCGATCCTCGCAGCAAAAGAATCCGGCCGGCCGGCGCTGGTACCGTTCATCACAGCGGGTTATCCGGAGCCCAGGGATTTCATAGCCACGCTAAAGGATGTTGCGTCCGTTGGCGATGTCGTCGAGCTTGGCATCCCGTTCTCGGATCCTATGGCGGATGGCATGACGATTCAGCGCTCAAGTTTCATCGCATTGCAAAAAGGTGTGAGTCTCAAGTGGATCTTCGAGCAACTGGATTCTGCAAAAGGTGAAATTGATGCACCGCTGGTGATGATGTCTTACCTGAACCCATTGCTGGCATTCGGCTATGATGCGTTGGCCGAGCGAGCACTGGCGGCTGGTGTCTGTGGCTTCATAGTGCCGGACCTGCCATTTGAGGAAAGTGACGATATCCGGGCGGCACTGGAAACGAAGGGCCTTGGGCTCATCCAGTTAGTGACACCCGCAACACCGGACGCAAGACTAAAGACCTTGTGCGAAGCATCTCGCGGATTCGTCTACGCGGTGACGATTACCGGAATTACAGGTGGCGACGCCGGACTGCCAGCAGACTTGACCAACTATCTGGATAACGTAGCGTCATTTTCTGACATCCCGGTTTGTGCCGGTTTTGGAATCAGAGCACCTGAGGATGTGGCCGCCGTCGGCGAGCATGCAGCAGGCGCAATTGTCGGCTCGGCACTGGTGGAAGTACTTGAGCGCAGCGAAGACCCAAAATCGTTCCTGAAGGGTCTGCTTGAGGGCTGACTGCTTGCTACGGCATACCGCGGGCAAGTAGCGACGTGCCAGCAATCTCCGAACGAAGGACCGCGGAGATTTTTTCGGGTTGCATCGGGCGGCTGATCAGAAAGCCTTGCACGAGATCGCAGTTACAGCTTTTCAGGAAGTCGAGCTGCCGAACAGTCTCGACGCCTTCGGCAGCAACCTCGATATCAAGGCCCTGAGCCATAGCTATCGCAGCGCGAACGATGCGTTGATGGCTGTTGTTTTCTTCAATATCGGCAATCAGAGTCTGATCGAGAACGAAGCTGTCGATGAAGCCGTTGTCCAGCGACTCGAAAGAAACATCCCGCGTCCCGAAGTGATCCAGAGACAGGCGTACGCCGAGTTTTCGAAGTTTCCGTAGCGTCTCCAGTTCGGCTGAGCGTTGCTGCATAACATCGCCATCACAAATTTCAAGCTCGACACAGCCCGGATCAAGAGCAGTGTCTGCCAGCGATTTCGAGACAACTTCGACGAGTCGATTGTGCAGCAGTTGCTGCGGCGACAAATTGATCGCGATCGACAGGTCCGGAAGTTCGAAGCGGTGCTGCCAGGCAGCAAGCTGGCGGCATGCCGTTGCGATGACCCACTCACCAGCCGAATGAATGAGGCCGCTGCTCTCCAGAATGGGTAAGAAGCGCGCGGGCGGCAAGAGGCCGAAACGCGGGTGATTCCAGCGCAACAATGCCTCGAGTCCGATCAACCGGTTTGTCGATAGATCGATGCGGGGTTGATAGTGCAGGACGAATTCATTACGGACGAGTGCATGCCGCAATCCTGCTTCAAGCTCTTCACGTTGCTCAAGCTTGGAATTCAGTGATGTGGAGTAATACTGGAATCGACCGCCACCGCGTTTTTTTGCCTCAAACATTGCGGTGTCAGCGGCTTTAATCATTCGCTCCGCAGTGTCCCCGGAATCCGGGTACATCGAGATGCCGATACTCGGTGTCGCATACACTTCGCTATTGTCGATTTCATATTTCTCAGACAGCACCAGCAGCAATTTCTGCGCGGCCGCCGCAGCGTTACCCGCTTCGCCAAAATCTTCGAGGCAAACGACGAACTCGTCGCCACCCCAGCGACCGCTGAAATCACCAACGCGCAGGTTGCTTTGCAGTCTTTCAGCTACCTGGCAAAGCAACGCATCGCCAATATCATGACCGAGTGTGTCGTTAACCGATTTGAATCGATCAAGGTCGATAAATAACGCTGCAAGCGGTGCAGATTTTCTCTGGCTACGGCCGATCGCGCGCGTCAGCTGTTCAGCAAACAGGCTGCGATTGGCGAGACCGGTGAGTTCGTCGAACTGGGCACGTTTTTCGAGCGCCTTCGTTTTGCGCCTGGATTCTGTGACGTCGCGGAAAGTAATTACACCACCAATGAGTTCGCGGTTGCCGTCGAACAACCCCTGACCATTGATGCTCAACGCGATGTCCGGTTGTTCCGGTGTTCGGTAAATAGCGATCTGATCAGAAAACTTCTTGCCCATACGTGCGCGCATCAACGGTAAGTCGGCAGAGTTGCGATAGCTGTCGCCATTTTCGTCAACGCAGCAAAACGTCTGCTCCCAGGTCGGGTCTGGCTGCATACGCGGGCTGATTCCCAGCAGCGTGCGCGCCGCCGGGTTGATGTCCAGAACGTGGCCGACATCGTCAACGACGATAACGCCATCATTAATGTTTTTTAGTATCGACAGCACGGTTACATCCGTGCTCGACAGGCGAGACTGCATGCGCCCGCGCTTCACCGCGTGATCAAATGCTGCATCCTGGTCTTCCACAGAAACGTCGTCAACGCAGATATACGCCTGCGCGCCGGCACGTACGGCGGCAATGCCACGGTGTTCGTGTTCTTTGCGTATCACGGCCACAACCGGGTAGGGCGCGAGGTGATTAATCAGATCCGTGAGTGACTGACCCGACTGCGAAATCATCGGCCCTACCTCGAGCAGGATGAGGTCAACAATATAAGAGGCGTCTTCCGGAAGCTCGAAGGAGGTCGATCGAGTCAGGTAAGTGCAACAGGGAAGGGTTTCCAGTTCACCGAGATAATCTGCGGCAAATTCCCCACGTCCGAGATAAAGAATCGAATGCCCGGACATCAAGTTTCTGTAAGTGGTGCAGCGACTGTCTTCCCCATGGTGGGGAATCATATGTAAAGACAGGCGCTTACGCCACTATTTAGGCGCCTAAGCCCGCAGATTTAAACCAAATGGACTAACTGCGCATCCAAATAACACTAGATACGGAGAAATAGGCATTGGCAGCTCTTTTGACAGCGGTTCGCAGCGACTATAGTCAGGTGATGGCCATCTCAAGCACGGATGTAATTGCAGACGAGAGCACGCTGATACAGCAGGCGCAACGCTCCAATGCACAGGCATTTGAGGCGCTGTACAGGCTGCATATCGACAAGGTCTACGGCATTTGTCTGCGGATGACGGGCAACGTCAGCGAAGCAGAAGATTGTGCCCAGGAAGCGTTTATTCAGGCCTGGAACAAGTTAGAGAAGTTTCGCGGTGATAGTGCTTTTTCGACCTGGCTGCATCGAATAGCTGTTAATTCCGTATTAGGTCGAATGCGAAAGTCGAAACGTGAACAGGACCGAATTATGGCTGTCACGGAAAGTGCACCAGTGACGGTAACAACCGCTGACACGGGTGACATGAGAGACCTGTCGGAGGCTGTCGACAGGCTTCCGCAGGGCGCACGACATGTATTTGTCCTGCACGCAGTTTATGGCTACAGCCATGATGAAACTGGCGACATGCTGGGGATTGCGGCAGGTACGAGCAAGGCACAACTGCACCGGGCCAAACGACTACTGGCGCAGCAACTGAAGCAACAAGGATTCGAGGCATGAACGACGACAAATTAATGAAAGCCGCAGGGCAGCTGTCGACGGAAATTAGTCCGGAACGCGATCTGTGGCCCGATATCGCCGCGGAAATCGAAAAGCCCGCGCGGCGGCGCTGGACACCGATGCTGGCGCAAGCTGCCGCCGTCGTGCTGTTGATCGGGGCGTCATCCACAGTCACCTACATGGTGACATCGAAAGACGGTGGTTCAGGTCCGGTCATTGCGTCGCCAGACATGGTTTTTGAACAGGCGTCGTTCGGTAATCGCTACAGCCTGGGGCCTGGCTTTCAGGACGCGCGAAATTCGTTAGTTGCAGAACTCGATTTTGAGCTGCAACGCTTGTCGCCTGAATCGCAGGAAGATATCGCAATAAATCTGAAATTAATTCATGACGCGATTTTCGACATGAACAATGCGCTCGAAGAAGACCCGGAAAACCTGCTTTTGCAGGAGAGGCTATTGAGGACGTACCGTGAGGAGCTTGCGTTACTACGAAAGGTAAGCGGGCTCACCCGAAACATAATGATGAGAAATGATATCTAGCTGGCGCGTTGCCAATAGATGACCAAGTGAGAAGATGATGAACAGATTAGTAAGCACAATCCTGGCCTGCCTGCTTTCGGTGACAGTATTCGCCGAAGATGTAGACAGAACTGTAGATGCGTCCGCGGACGGACGTGTCGATGTATCCAATATTGCCGGCTCTGTGACGGTAACCGGCTGGAGCCAGAACGCTGTCAAAGTGACAGGCACACTGGGACGAAATGTTGAGGAGCTCATCGTTGAGCGCGAAGGCGACAAGGTCTTTATCAAGGTCAAGGTGCCAAAGCGTGGCGGTCGCGGAATCGACAGTGATCTGAATATCAGCGTGCCACAGAACAGTTCGATCGATATTGGTACTGTAAGTGCGGACATTGATGTAATTGATGTTACTGGTGAGCAGGGGCTACATACGGTAAGTGGCGATGTGAATACAGAGCACAGCGGTGCGGATATCGCAGCTGAGTCGGTCAGTGGTGACGTCGAAGTGACAGGCGATAATGCTGATGGTGAGGTTAGTGGCAGCTCAGTGTCAGGAGACGTCCGACTGTTCCGAATAGCGGGCAGCGTAAAAGTCGAGTCTGTCAGCGGGGATGTTGCTGTTGACGAAGGATCATTTAATCGGGCGAGCCTGGAAACCGTTACCGGTGAGCTCAGTTTTACAGGTGAGTTGCGAAAAGGCGGCAAACTGACCGTTGACACTGTAAATGGTGACGTCGAAGTAGAATTCTCCGGCGATGTGTCTGCAAAATTTGATATCGACACCTTTAATGGGGATATTAGCAACTGCTTTGGCCCGAAGGCCGAGCGCACCAGTAAGCATGGACCGGGCTGGGAGCTGGAGTTCACGGAGGGTAGCGGCGATGCCCGTGTATCGATTTCCACGCTGAACGGCGATGTTCGTATCTGCAACTAGTCGTTAGTTTAAATAGCATCAGGAAAACCGGCCGGATTGCGCTCGCAGTCCGGCTTTTTTGTGCCCGACTTTGATACTCTTCGTTTCCTGCAAGTGAGGTGTTCAAATGGGTCGGTTTATCAAGGTTTTGCTATTGGCAGTGGGCGGTTTCGTCGCGTTATTTATTCTGGCGGCGGTCGCGCTGTACGTGTTTTTTGATCCGAACGATTTTCGTGAGGAAATCTCAAATTCGGTGCATAACCAGACGGGTCGGGAATTAACGATTGAGGGTGATATTTCGCTGGATATTTTTCCCTGGCTGGCCGTCGAAGTCGGCAAGGCGAGCTTGGGCAACGCATCCGGATTTGGCGATGAGCCGATGGCGAGCTTTGAAAGGGCCAGCTTCAGTGTTCGATTGATACCAGTGATTCTGCGACAGGAAGTCGAGGTCGGTACCGCCGATATCGAGTCTCTGCAACTGAATCTCAACGTAAATCAAAGCGGCGTTACCAATTGGGATGATTTGGTGCCGCAGGGGAGTAGCGACGATGCCGATACCGATACGGCATCAGAGCCTGGTGGTGGCATTGACATCAACTCGATCCAGGTCATCAACGCAACGATCAACTACTCCAACAGCGAATCCGGCGAAGACATCACCATCAAGGACCTTAACCTCAATCTCGGTCGCCTGACGGATGATGGATCGAATGTTCCGGTTGAAGCGACCCTGCAGTTCGATGTGCAGCCAACGGGTGTGGCAGGTGTGCTCGAGCTTGATACAACGCTTGCCTTCGATTCGACGACCGGGGAGCTGCGCCTGAACGGCGTATCTCTGGACGGAACTGTCGAAGGTATCGCCGCGATTCCAACGACGATCAACTTGCGAACCGATGGCATAGAAATATCGACGAATGAATCCCGGGCATCCCTGCAGACCATCGATTTGACGATGCTCGATATGCGCATTATCGCTGACGTAGAGCCGTTTTCTTACCAGGACCAGGTCACACCGCGAGCCACGATTGCGATCGAGACCTTTTCTCCGCGCACCTTGATGCAGTTATTCGATGTCCAGCCGCCGGCAACCGCCGATCCGGTCGCACTAAGTAGCGTCACTATCGACGCGACTGCGGAAGTGACGCCCACCGCGATAGAGCTGAGCAACGTCGCCATCAAGATGGACGATACTTCATTTACTGGCACGCTCTCTGTACCGACAACCTCAACGGGTTTCTACCGGTTTGACCTGGCCGGAGACTCGATCGAGCTTGCCCGGTACATGGAGCCAGCCGATGAAACTCAAGATTCTGCGGCGGCGGCCACAGCGCCGATAGAAATACCGGCTGATCTTATAAAGCCGCTGAACGCTCGCGGCAAGTTCACGCTGGGTCGAGCGAGCTTGGGCAATATCGTTCTTGAGAACATGAATTTCGGATTGAACTCAAGTAATGGCAAGATGCGGGTTTTCCCGATCTCATCGCGGTTGTTTGGCGGCTCTTACAACGGCGATGTACGCATCGACGTGTCGGGCTCGACGCCGGCCTTATCCCTGAACGAAAAAATTGCCGGTGTTGATCTGGCCCGACTCGCAAAGGCAATGTTTGATCAAGACAATGTCACTGGCGGCATCGACGGATCGTTCACATTGGCGGGCAGCGGTAAGGACATGGAGGCTATCCAGCGCGATCTGTCCGGCAACATGTCGCTTGAGTTGACTGATGGCACTTACGCAGGCACGGATGTCTGGTACGAAATACGGCGTGCACGCTCGATGTTGAAAGGGGAGCAACCACCGGAGCCTGTGCTGCCGGCCAAGACACAGTTCAGCACCATACGTATAAGCGGCGTGGTAACAGACGGCATTATGCGTAGTAACGACCTGTTCGCAGAATTGCCCTTCATGCGTCTGACCGGTGGCGGTCAGGTCGATATCCCGGCTGGCACGGTCGACTACAGTTTGACCGCCCGAATTCTCGAGCGACCGGAGTTTCTGAGCGACGCGACACCGGAAGAGCTGGATGAATTTACCGAGGCAGTTATTCCTTTAAAGATAAGCGGCCCACTTGAGTCTCCCAGCATTCAGCCGGATCTTGAGAAACTTCTGCAGAAGCGGGTGGAAGACGAAATTAAAGACAAGCTCAAAGATAAGCTGAAGGGACTATTCGATTGAAAGTTCGCGGATGTTGTTTGCTGCTTATCGTCGCGGTACTTTCGTCGACAGCCAGTGCGGCCGAAATGCTAAGTGTTGAGGTCGACTATGAAGAGGGCATCTATACGATGAACTCAGAGGTCTGGTTCGACGCATCTGTTGAACAGGTCTATGAAATTTTCCGCTCTTGGGACAACTCGACGAAGTTTTCCAGCGTGATTGTAGAGTCCCGTGACATGCCGCCCGACGAGCACGGCCGTCCACAGTTCTATGTCCTGAATAGTGCTTGTGTGCTTTTTTTCTGCAAGTCCTTTGAACGGCAAGGTTACGTCGAGTCGGAATCGAATGTTGTCATTTTCGCGTTCGTAATCCCGGAGAAGAGTGACTTTCACATCAGCAATGAGAGCTGGCGTTTTCTTGAGCGAGACGGCGGCACGGTTGTAATTTACGATTTTGAAATGCAGCCCAAGTTCTGGATTCCGCCGGGTATCGGCCCCTATTTGATTAAGCGCAAGCTCAGAAAAAACGTCGATAGTGCCGTGGACCGAATCGAAGTTCTCGCGAAAGCTGTAAGTATTGAATAGTTTTGCGACTCGTTTGCTCTCGTGGTTCGATGATTTTGGTCGCAAGGACCTCCCGTGGCAACAGAATGTCACGGCATATCGGGTGTGGGTGTCGGAAATCATGCTGCAACAAACGCAGGTTCAGACAGTGATTCCGTACTTCGATCGTTTCGTAGAGAGCTTCCCTGATCTGGAGTTGCTTGCGGCTGCGAATCAGGACGACGTGTTGTCACAATGGTCGGGTCTTGGATATTACGCGCGGGCGCGCAATCTGCACAAAGCGGCGCAGCGTGTACGCGATGACTACGACGGTCAGTTTCCGGCATCAGTTGATGATGCTATCGACCTGCCCGGTATAGGCCGTTCGACCGCCGGCGCCATACTATCGCTGGCGCTGGGCCAACGGCACGCGATACTCGATGGCAACGTAAAGCGCGTACTCGCGAGGCACGAAGCGATCGGAGGTTGGCCGGGCAAGACACGTGTCGCCGATGAGCTTTGGCAGGTTGCGGAGCGAAATACACCGCATAAAAGAGTATCCGACTATACCCAGGCGATCATGGACCTCGGCGCAACGCTTTGCACCAGAAGCAAACCATCGTGCGGCCGCTGTCCGGTCAAAAAGGACTGCGCGGCGTTGCTATCGAACAGCGTCGACGATTACCCGGGACGTAAACCAAAGGTAAGTAAGCCATTGCGAAGCACGACAATGATACTGGCGAGCGCCGGCGGCCAGGTGTATCTGGAGCGCCGCCCCGAAGCTGGGATCTGGGGTGGGCTTTGGAGCCTTCCGGAGCTGGGTGAGCAGTCATTAAGTGACTGGTGTGTCGATGTGCTCGGCAGTGTGGCGACCGAAACGCGGCCCTGGGATGTGCTGCGCCATAGCTTTAGTCATTACGATCTTGATATCCAGCCGATTCTTGTGCGTATCGGGTCAGAGGCAGGTAAAGTAGCCGACGCTGAGTCCAGAACCTGGCACAGATTGGACGACGCGCCGCCCGGCGGAATGGCGGCGCCAGTCAAGAAACTTATTAATCAATTAAAGAAGAGTGAAAATGTCGCGCACCATTAACTGCGTCTTGTTGGGCAAAGAGACCGAGGGCCTCGACTACGCGCCGTATCCCGGCGAACTCGGCCAACGAATTTACGATGGCGTGTCGAAGGAAGCCTGGCAACGCTGGGTAGGACACCAGACCATGCTCATCAACGAATATAGGCTGACACCGATCGAGCCGGAAGCCCGCCAGTTTCTGGAAGCTGAGATGGAAAAATTCTTCTTCGGCGAAGGCTCCTCAGCCCCAAAAGAATTCGTCCCCCCAGAACTGTAGGAGCGGCCCGTGGTCGCGGCCTTGGGGCCGCTCCTACAGGCCGCTCCTACGGGCGGGTCAGGAATTGAACGCTGAATAGCCGATCGGCATCCACCCAGACTTTTTCGACGTTGAAGCCGGCCGTGCCAGCCATAGCTGCAAACCCGTCCAGCGTGTATTTATGCGAGTACTCTGTCAGGATCGCTTCGCCGTCAGCAATATCGAAAGCAGTGTCACCGACCGCGAAAGTTTGATCGGTCTGGCTAACTAACTCGAGCACAACGCGGCCTTTATCTTCGTCGTAATTTGCACTGTGAGCGAACTCATCAACATCGAAGTTCGCACCGTAATCACGGTTCAGGTGCCGCAACATGTTGAGATTGAACTCTGCGGTAACGCCAGCCGAGTCGTTGTAGGCGTCTTCGATGATGTTGGAGTCTTTTCGCAGATCAACGCCAATTAGTAATGCGCCGCCGCCTCCGGCTTCCTGATACATCACGCGCAATAAATCGACCGCCATATCGTGCTCAAAATTGCCGATTGTTGAACCGGGAAAATAGATGACGTTTCGCACCGGCATCGCCATCGGCTTCGGCAGCGCAAATGTCCGTGTGAAGTCGGCGACGACCGGCAATACGTCAACATGCGGGAATCGATCCCGAATTTGCTGCGCCGACGCGTGCAGATGTTCTCTGGAAATATCGACGGGTACGTAGGCAGCAAGTTCGGAGAGGTGCTCAAGCAACACGCGCGTCTTCAGGCTGGAGCCGCTTCCAAACTCGATCAGGCTCGCCTGCTTGCCAACCATCGAAACGATCTCGTCGATGTTGTCGCGCATGATGCCGAGCTCAGTGTTGGTCAGGTAATACTCCGGAAGCTGCGTAATCTCATCGAATAGCTGTGAGCCGCGTTCGTCATAAAAATACTTCGGCGAGATCTGTTTCTGGACTGCTGAAAGTCCGTCAACGATTTCCGATATTTCTGCGCTACTCATTGCTAAATTACTAACGCCCATGACCATCCTTTGCGAGCCGAATTCCAAGGAATTGCCAGCGGGCGTCCGGGTAAAAAAAGCTGCGATAACTGGCGCGAATATGGTCACGCGCTGTCACGCAGGAGCCACCTCGAACGGTCATCTGGTTGCACATAAATTTGCCGTTGTATTCACCGAGCGTCCCGTCCAACGGTTTGAAGCCGGGGTAGGGTGCGTAGGAGGACGAGGTCCATTCCCACACGTCGCCAAAAAACTGCGCCCCATCCGATGCGATCGGATGCCAGTGATTATTCTCCATCAAGTTACCGTCGACGGAGTGTTGTTCGGCAGCGTGTTCCCATTCGAACTCTGTCGGTAGTCGGGCACCGGACCAGCGGGCGTAGGCGTCAGCCTCGTAGAAGCTGACGTGACAAACGGGCGCGTTGTCATCAATTTCCTTATCACCACCGAGCGTAAATTCTTTTTCGAGTGCTTCGTCCCAATACAGCGGGCGTCGCCAACCGCGTTCGTTGATCGTGGCCCAACCATCGGACAACCAAAGCTCGCAGTTTTCGTAGCCACCATCCCGAATGAATTCGCGATACTCGCCATTGGTCACCAGGCGATCGCCGATACGGTGGTCATGAAGCAATGTATCGTGCCGCGGCGATTCATTATCAAAGGCAAAATCGCTGCCGGTCGATCCGATCGAATGGATACCCGAGACTCCCGTGCTAAAGGAGCAAGCCGCTACCTCGAAGGCGGCAGCGGGTTCGAGCGATTGCGATACAGCCGGCCGCAAGGGATTGCAGGAAAACACGTGTTTGATGTCCGTAAGCAACAATTCCTGGTGTTGTTGTTCGTGATTCAGGCCGATCATAATGACCTTGATAATGTGGTCATCGGCAGCGTCGGTTTGCAGCAACTGCTGCATGGCGGTGTCCACATAGGAGCGATAGTCGAGAACCTGGGCAAGCGTCGGTCGTGACAGGAGCCCGCGTTTCGGTCGCGCGTGCATCCGCCCGGCCGTGTAGTAATAAGAATTGAAAAGATAGTGAAACTGATCATCGAAGCGTGCGTAGTCGCGCAGGCAAGGCTCGAGTACAAAGCGTTCGAAGAACCAGGTGACATGAGCCAGATGCCATTTCGTCGGGCTGACGTCCGGCATGGACTGTACAACCGTGTCTTCGGGCTGCAGCTCGGCAATAAGTGCGAGTGACTGCTCGCGGATCTTTCGATACCGGTCGGACAAGGCAGCGGCGGTGATCTCGGCCTTGTGTGTAGCCATTGGAGTTTCCTGAAAGTGAGTTCGGCGCAGTTGATTAACCGTACCGCAATCAACAGGACCGGACCAGTCGCTGGATTGTTTCAGCCACAGGCCGCGGCGCTAGTGCAACGGCAGCTCGGTCTTCTTTTGCACGGTGCGAATGGTTACGCTGGAATTGACTCGAGCGACACCGGGCAGTCGAGTGAGTGAATCTCGATGCAGGCGCTCGAAGTCAGGCATATCCGAGACGACCACTCTCAGCAGGTAGTCAAACTCGCCCGTCATGAGATAACACTCCATGACTTCCGGGATGTTCTTCACGGCATCCTCAAAGGCGGCAAGCTCGCTTTCCCCCTCTCGGTGCAGACCGATGTGAACGAATACGCTTCCAGGCAGGCCAACCTTTTGCTGACTGACCAGCGCGGCATAACGGTCGATCATCCCGGACTCCTCCAGGGACCGGACTCGCCGCAGGCAGGCAGACTCTGAGAGACTGACGCGATTCGCCAGGTGCACATTGCTGATGCGGCCGTCTTTTTGCAGTTCATTGAGAATTAATTTGTCGAATCTATCCAAAGACATCGCAGAAACTTGCTTAAAAGGTTAAATAATTGACAGAAACTGCCACATTTAGTTGGTTTTGTCACCTATTTTGCAAGCCAATGCCACGGTTGAGCACGTATCGTTGCTGACGAAACTGATTATTTCCGGTTTGGAGAGAGACCATGAAGATTGGTGTACCCAAAGAGATTAAGACCCTCGAGTTCCGCGTCGGCATGACACCGGCGGGCGTGCACGAGGTTGTAGGCGACGGTCACGAAGTCGTTGTTGAAACGAATGCCGGAATGGGCATTGGTGAAACGGACGCGGCCTATGAGGCTGCAGGTGCAACGGTTGTTGCGACGCCAGAAGAAGTATTTGCCGCTGCAGAGATGATCGTAAAGGTCAAAGAGCCGCAGTTACACGAGTGCGCGATGCTGCGCCCCGGTCAGGTGCTTTTCACCTATCTGCACCTCGCAGCAGATGCCGCTCAGACTGAAGCACTGATGAAGTCCGGCTCAACAGCGATTGCTTACGAAACGGTCACCGCTGATGATGGCTCGCTACCGCTCTTGACGCCCATGTCCGAAGTCGCTGGACGCCTGTCTATTCAGGCGGGCGCTTTTGCATTGCAAAAAGCTAATGGCGGCTGCGGCAAGTTACTCGGCGGCGTGCCTGGAGTGCAACCTGCAAACGTACTGGTTATTGGCGGCGGTGTTTCAGGCGCGAACGCGGCTGACATGGCGGTTGGCCTTGGCGCCAACGTTACGATACTCGACCGTTCGTTGCCGCGCTTGCGTGAACTCGATGACATCTGGGGCGGGCGTGTAAACACGGTGTACTCGACCAAGCACGCTATTGATGAGCTGGCCCCTAAAGCAGACCTTATTATAGGCGCGGTTTTGGTCGCCGGTGCCGCAGCACCCAAGCTTGTCTCTGCACAAAACATCAAAGACATGCAGCCGGGCTCTGTCATGGTTGATATCTCTATCGATCAGGGCGGTTGCTTCGAAACCAGCAAGCCGACTTCGCACGCCGAGCCGACCTATGTGGTCGACGACGTTGTGCACTACTGTGTAACCAACATGCCGGGCGCTGTGCCTCGCACCAGTACTTACGCTTTGACAAACGCAACACTGCCGTTCGTAAAATCACTGGCCAATCTCGGCTGGAAGGAAGCGCTCGAGCGCGACCCGCACCTGGCGAATGGCCTGAACGTTCATTCAGGGCATGTAAATCACGAGGCTGTCGCCCGTGACCTCGGTTATGACTACCTGTCAGCCGCGGATGCCCTGAAGACTGCCTGATCCCCTTCTCCCCCGATTCAGGATTAGGTATTTTTGAGGCCGGGTTTTTGCCCGGCCTTTTTTAATCGGGCTCGACTTCAACGCGCGGATCGATAGTGCCGACTGTTGGGACAATGACAAGATATTTGTAATCACCGGGCTTTTGATCTTCCTTGACACAAATTCTCAGCGTTTTCTTGTCGTCCGTGGACGTAATTTTCTTGTTCAGCCACCTGTCCTTCTGCTTTTCGCCACGGATCTCGATTTCCATGTTCTTGTAATCGGTACCGCTCGGTGCGTTTATCTGAGGATGAAGCTTGATCAATATCGCATCCTTTCGTTTGACTTTGATTCTGTGTGATACCTGAATCGAAGAGTCGCCGTACCGAACTTGCATATCGACGCCGTTCGCATCATCGCAAGCAACAGTGCTTACGGTTTCGCAGCCCGTCGCGAATATAACCATTGCCAGTAACGAAATTATTTTGCTCATTGAAATCTCCCCAATTAGTCCGCGGCAATTATTTTCTTAAAGCGCGGATGGCCCCGAAGTGAACTCAAGTGGGGCTCTACTGCAATTATAGTACGTGCATAGCCTTTAGCTACCGCAGCCGCAAGGGCATCCAGGGCATTGTCAGTATTGCCCGAACGGTTATAAATAAGTGCCCTGATATAGTACGCATACGGATCATCAGGTAATGCAGACACCGCTTTTTCTATGTACTTGAGAGCCTGTAATTCGTCGTTCAGCATGGCATGAATCCAGGCTAGATCCATCATTACGGCCGGATCATTTGGGTTCACCAACAATGCGGCGTTTGCAAGCTCTTCGGCTTTCACGAATGCTGCGTGTGCCTCTGCAGCATTTCCGTCGACAAAGAGAATGTCGCCAAGATTAGACCACGTCAGGTACGCCTTCGGCGCGAGCGCAAGGGCGCTGTGCGCAGCCTCTGCTGCATCTTCATAACGACCCAGGTAGTAGTACATCAAGCCAAGATTGCTGAAGGTCACGGAGTTCGGTTCGATGCCTATAGCCTGCTGATAGGCGGGAATGGCTAGTTCGAATTGTCCGGCCATCATGTATGACGAGGCCATGTTTCCAATGCCCCGCACGTTTTGATTGTCGATGGCCACCACATTGCCAAACTGCTCGGCGGACTCTTCGAATCGGCCCTGACGATAGAGAAAATAGCCCAGAGAATTGTAGGGTGCCCAGTTACCCGGTTGCATACCAATTGCCGACCGCAAAATAGCTTCGGCTTCCTCGGGCCTGCGTTGCAGGCGATAAACGTTCGCCAGTCCGGTTAACGACACCACACTCTTCGGGTTGATGCGCAGTGCTTCGAGATAGGCGACTATTGACTCGTCATATTGACCTGTCGATGAGTACAGATTACCGAGCGCCGTATGCACCATATCGAGATTCGGATTCAGCCCCAGCGCATTGCCGCAAGCCGACTCGGCGAGGCGTACTGACTCTGGGTCATCATTGATACGATAGCTGGCCGAAAGAATGCTGCACTTTCCAGCGTAGGCGGCGGCGTACTCGGCATCGATCTCCATTGCCGCATCAAACCACCCCAAAGCTTTGTCTACCGTCGCGAGCGTTATCGGCTTTCGTGATTCGTCAACGCCGCGCCTGTAGAGCACGTAGGCATCGAGGTCCGGATTCTGAGTAGACGCAGATATAGTGTCCCGAGTGCTTTCTGGCAAAGTCACTCGTAATGACGAAACGGTTAGGTTCGTAATTTCATCGCGGATTGCGAAGAAATCCTCGCGCGGGTGATCGAACGTGCGCGAGAGAATATGGAAACCGTCGGCCGAGTTGATCAACTGAACGATGACACGAATTTTGTCACCCGCGATTTCGACGCTACCTTCGAGGTACATCGCGACGCGTAGTCGCTGACGTACCTGGGCAGAAGCTGAGTTGGGTGCGAGCGTGAAGGAGTCACCTCGTGAAGAGACCAGCAGTCCGGGTACGCGGGATAATCGTGTAATGACGTCATCGACCAGGCCGTTCGCGAAGGTTTGCGTTTCTTCGCTGCCGTCGTTGTTCAAGAATGGCAAAACGGCGATGGCATTTGGCGAGATTTCAGGTTCAACCGGAACAGTGGTATCGATCGCTGCACCTGGAAGGCCGACATTGATGTCGTAAACGAAAACGAGAGCTGATGCCATGGCCAGTGCGCCGATCACAGACAAATAGGTTCTGCTAAAACGCCGCCGCCTGGACGCGATTGGTGAGACCTCATCCACGACCGCACGGCCGTCGCGGTATTCAAGAAACCACGACAGGATAATGGCGATCGGGAACCCGGCAATAACAAAGACAGTGACAAATGTTGCGGCCCAGTCGGGAAGGTGTAACTGAGAAAAAACGATATCGGCAATCTGTATGAGTAACCAGCCGACAATGAGATAGGCGAGTGCGGTTTCAAGCACACCCCGCCTTTTCAGGTTTTCTAACAGACCGATGCCGGAAAGTTGAGCACCATTCCCGGCACCCAGCACGACGCTGGCCGTATTCTCATCGGCGGGTACGGGGTGCACAGCGAGGCGGTAGCCGCGCCTGGGCAATGTCTGAATGTAGTGCGGATTGTCAGGATGATCGTCCAGCGCATGACGAATTACACCAACCGCATGACTGAGTGCCTCCTGACTGCCGTGACCCGAGCCCCAAACGGTATTGAGCAGGTCTTCTCGGGTAACCAGGTCACCTGGCTTCCCGGCAAGGCATAGAAGTACCTCGACCGCCTTTGGCGGTAAGTGCCGGGATCCGGCACGGTCAGTGACCTGCCCCTTGAGCGGCTCAATGAGCAGATTACCGAGATAGAAGCCCTGCAACAGGTCAGAATTCAAGGAGCGCCCCACATTCCCCGCCTATTCACAGCATAGCACCGCAACCTCACCGGTAGGTGATCAACTCGTTTGCCGCCGCTCCCACATCTCGATGTAAGCCGCACCGTAGTCGGTCAGGCGATAGTTGTCGAAGCCGTCAGTGGAGCCGATTACGGTAGCGATCATTCTGCTGCCATGTAATTTGTGGAGACTTTTATGAAACTGTGATGGCCGTAGTCCGAACTGACTCGCGAGGTCCGGGGCCGAAGTCGTAAACCCAGGACCGCGGCTGGCGGCTGCTTGCAGCACTGTAAAATCGAAGTCGTCGAACTCCACTTCAGGCGTCGTTTTCTGGCCGTCGGAATGCCGCAACGGAAACAATTGTCTGAAATTACAAACCAAGCGGGTCTTTAAACCGCCAACGGCCTGAGTAACTCGATACCACAAGGTGCGGACCAGAGCGCCAGTGATGCGGTAAAAATTTTGTACGAGCCGGATGGAACCCCAGAAACTGACGCAGCCGAGCACCCAAATCAATAGTGACAGCACGATTGTGAAGGTAATAGAAGCTCCCGCTTCATTTACGCCCAGCAACGATGCCAATCCTGGCGCGTGCAGCGCCAACTGCTTGATTGCATATTCACCGGGCAAGGTGAAGAAATTCGACATAGGGAAACTATGGTTCGGATTGAGTCTTGAGGCAGTGAAGCAGATCACATTCTGATACAGGACTGATTTGAGGCGCAGTTCACAGACGTACCCCCGCACATCCTTGAGACTGGGATGAACCGCGGGATGTGCTGCACCTGTCGTATGCGGTGGTTTTGAACTATGGGATTATGTAAGACCAAAAGGAATTGGACGATGTCGAAGCTATCGCGTAATGCACTATTGTTGCTCCTTGCAGGAATACCAATGATGGGTGCCGCACAGGATTTGTCTGGCGACAACATACGCAGTCTGGACGGCCAGGTGCAGGAAATTAAGTCGGATGTGCTTAGCATCGCTTCTGAGCTGAATACGCTGGAAGAACGTTTACTGTATCCCTCTCACACTCAAGTAGCGTTGTTCGTGTCGATTGCTCCGCATGATGAATTCCGACTGGACGCCGTTCAGCTCGAAATTAACGGTGAGCTCGCCACGCATCACATTTACAGCTTCAAGGAGCTGGATGCGCTGCAAAACGGCGGAGTGCAAAAGATATATACCGGCAATCTGATAACAGGCGACCACCAGCTGCAGGTAACCATGATCGGTAAGCTCAAGAGCGGTAAGGATTTTAATGAATCTGGCAGCTTTGTCTTTACCAAGGGCATCGAGCCCAAAGCGCTGGGCATTACGCTCGCGGGACCCGGTTTCGGGAGCGACGGAATCAAGATCGGAGACTGGTAGATCGTGCTCCGGACATCAAACCTGGCGACGAGTCTGCTGCTTGTTCTGTTCGCGGCGGCGCCAGTTCGTGCCGACGAACCGAAAGACCTCTATTTCGGCGAGGCGCTCTACTATGCACACCAGGGACAGTATTTTGAGGCACTGGAACGACTGGACACTGAGGTTTGGCAGCACGACCAGATTGATGAACCCGAGCTGGACTCACTGTATGTACACATCGACGATGCCGAGTTTTCGCTTGGCGACTTCGAACTGCGTTACCGCATGCACCATCGTGCCGGGCGCGCCATTAAGGCTGTTCTCGAAGGCGCAGTGGATGAAGTCATACGCAACGACGCCGCTTATCGACTCGCGCGAATTCATTTTCAGAAACAACAGATGGAAGATGCCTTGCTGGCGCTCGATCGCATTGATGGTGAAGTGCCACATGGAATCCGTGATGACATCGAGTTCCTGCGCGCCAATGTTTATCTTGCAGAGGGCAAGCAACTCGAATCCGTCGAAGTCCTGAAGAGGCTGCAGGGCTCTGACGAATATGGCGGCTTCGCGGCCTACAATCTCGGTATCGCCTACCTGCAAAATGGTCAGAAAACCGCCGCCATGCAGCAGCTCGACCGGGCGGGACAAATAAAAACCGATGACCCGGGTGAGCTGGCCATTCGGGACAAGTCGAATCTTGTGCTTGGCACCATACTGCTTGAAGACGGCGAATTTGAGCGATCATTGCCACCACTTGACCGGGTACGTCTGGACGGGCCGTTTTCGAACCAGGCCTTGCTGAGCGCCGGCTGGGCCAGCATGGCCGCCGAAGATTTCGAGCGTGCGGTTGTACCCTGGAGCATTCTCGCTGATCGTGAGGTGACGGATAGTGCAACGCAAGAGGCGTTGCTGGCACTGCCGTATGCGTACGGCAAACTGAACATTCACGGGCGAGCGGCAATTCATTATGGGCGCGCACTCGATTCGTTTGGAGCTGAGATCAACAAGCTCGATACCTCGATAGATAGTATTCGAGAGGGCAACTTCCTTGAGGCGCTGATACGGGAAGAAATCCGGCAAAACAAGGACTGGGTGATTCGTCTTAGAAATTTGCCCGAGGCGCCGGAAACCTACTACCTGATGGAGTTGCTGGCATCGCATGATTTCCAGACCGGGTTGCAGAATTACCTGGACCTTGCCGACCTGCGTCGCAAGTTGCTGACCTGGAACGGAGGATTCGATGCATTCGACGAAATGGTCGAAATTCGTGAAGGCCACTACGCGCCTTTGTTGCCTGACATAGATGAGAAATTCCGCAAGCTGGATTCGCGCATGCGTTTACGCGCTGAGCAACACAAGATGCTCGTCAAACGTCGCGACGATTTGTTGACGACGCCGCGCCCGGAGTTTCTGGCAACGCCCGAAGAGCAGGCGGTACTCGCTCGCATCGAAGTGCTTGAGGAACAAATAGCCACATCGGGCACTACTAGCAGTGAGCCGGCCCAGCAACGGCTGCAGCGATTGAAGGGAATTCTGGCTTACACGCTGTACACTGAATATCACGCACGACTGACCGAGTTCGACAAAAACGTGCGCAGCCTGGACCAGGCCATGGCGATGGTCCAGGACGAGTATGACGAGTACGTGCGTAACCGACAGGCGGTGACGCACAGCTTCGTTGGTTACGACAAGCCGATGAGGCGCCTGCGGGCGGAGGTACTTAAGTCCGTCGAGAAGATCGATCAGCTCATGGCTCGTCAGGGTCATCTGCTTGAAGCGCTGGCGATCGACGAACTCGTTGCGCGTCGGGATCATCTCGAAAACTACGGCGATAAAGCGCGATTCGCGCTGGCAGATAGCTACGATCGCGCAACCCAGGCGCAAGCGAGACTGGGCGAGTCGCCATGATCAGGAGAATTCTGTTAACAGCATTTATTGCGACCGTGGTAACAGCCTGCGGCTCATCCGCCGTCAAAACCGGGACGCTGGCAGAGCTTGGCGACGTTAAGGCCGATCTCAATGACGTCTATCTGGACGACAGTCTCGAGCGAGCCGCACAGAGTTATCGTCGTTACCTCGAGGAGACCTCAGAAAGCGCGAGGACACCCGAAGCAATGCGCCGTCTTGCTGATCTGCAACTAGAGCAGGCCTATGGCGTACTAGGTGAAGGCGAAGCCGGGACGATGGTCGCCCCGGAAGCGGCCAGCCAGAGTGCCGAAACCGTGGCCGACCGACGGTCAAACGGACCCGTCGAACTTTCAGAGTCGGACAGGGAATTCGAACACAGAGCAATACAACGTGCAGAGTTTCTCGCGCCCGATGGCAGGGAAGAGGCAGAGCTGATTGCCGTGGATGGACAATCGATTCCAGCCGGTCCACGCGAAGCGATAGAGACCTACAAGCAAATCCTGGAAACCTATCCGAACTACGAGCGCAACGACAAGGTGCTTTACCAGATGTCGCGTGCGTATGACGAAATCGGCCAGCCCGATGAAGCGATGGCAGTTATGAATCGCTTCATCAGCGAGTATCCGCACTCCAAGTACGTTGATGAAGTGCAATTCCGCCGCGGTGAGTATCACTTCGTCAGAAAGGGTTATCGTGATGCCGAGTCCGCTTACAATGCGGTTATCCGCATGGGACCGGGCTCGTCCTATTACGAGCTGTCGCTCTACAAGATGGGTTGGGCGCTTTACAAACAGCAATTCTACGATGAGGCGCTGGACAGCTTTGTCGCGATGCTCGACTACCAGAAGTCGATCGGCTACGACTTCGAGCAACACGAGGATGACAACGAAGAGCATCGTGTGACAGATACGTTCCGCGTTATCAGCCTGAGCTTCTCCAACCTGGGCGAACCCGAGTTTGTGGACGAGTACTTCTCCGAAAAGGGTCATCGAAGCTACGGCGACAAGATCTACAGCAACCTCGCGGAGTTCTATTTTGCAAAGCTGCGTTACGACGACGCGGCATCAGTTTACCGCTCTTTCATCGAGCTGAATCCCTACCACCAGAGGTCTCCGCACTTCAACATGCGGGTCGTCGAGATATTCGGCGAAGCCGATTTTCCGTTGCTGGTTGTGGAGGCGAAGAAGGACTTCGCGACCCGCTACGCGCTGTCATCGGAGTACTGGAATCGTCATGACGTCGAAAGTGCACCCGAAGTCACCGGTTTCCTCAAAACCAATCTGACCGATCTTGCAGGCCATTATCACGCTCTTTTTCAGGACGAAGTCTTACTTGAGGAAAAAGCGGGGAATTTCGACGAGGCGCATCGTTGGTATCGACAATTGCTCGGCTCGTTTCCGGCCGATGAAAAGTCGCCGCACGTTAATTACCAGCTAGCTGACCTGCTGCTTGAGAACGAGGACTTCAGCACCGCCGCGCTTGAATATGAGCGAACAGCCTACGAATACATTGATCACGAACAGGCATCGGCCGCGGGCTACGCAGCTGTGTTCGCCTATCGTCAGGAGTTGGCTCGCGCAACCGGCGCGCGGCAACGTGACGTCAAGGAATTGACGGTAGAAAGTTCGTTGCGGTTCGCGGAAACATTCATGGCGCACGAACAGGCACCCATCGTTCTTGGCGCTGCCGCAGACGATCTTTACGAGATGAAAGACTTTCCGCGGGCGATCGACTCGGCCAGCAAACTGATCGCACGTTATCCGGTGTCTGATCCTGACTTGCGACGCTCGGCCTGGGCAGTCGTTGCACATTCGTCGATTGATATTGCCGAATACGAGGATGCCGAACACGCGTACACCAACCTGTTGCAGCTGACGCCGGAAGAAGACGAATCACGGCAGGCGGTCATCGATGGACTTGGTGCGTCGATTTACAAGCAGGCAGAACAGGCGAATCTGCTGCAAGATTACCGGGCTGCTGCAAATCACTTCCTGCGCATCAAGACGCTGGCGCCAAGCTCCGGCATCCGGGAATCGGCGGAGTACGATGCGGCCGCGGCGCTGATGAAACTGGAAGACTGGACAATGGCCGCTGACGTTCTTGAAGAATTCAGAGCGTCGCATCCGGAACACGAATTGGGAAATGATGCGACCAAACAGCTGGCACACATCTATCGGGAGGACGGCCAACTGTCGCGGTCGGCCGCCGAGCATGAGCGGATTTCCCTGGAGTCAGACGACATCGAGCTGAGTCGGGAGGCCTTGCTGGTCGCAGGCGAACTATATGACGAGGCCAAAGCGATGGCCGATGCCGTACGCGTTTACGAACAATACGTGGCGGACTATCCACGGCCAATCGACTACGCCATAGAGACCCGCAAGCGACTGTCAGACATTTTCCTGGAGCAGATTGATTACCAGCGCTACTTTGCACAGTTGGCCGCTATGGTGACCGTTGACAGCGAAGCAGGAGTCGCCAGAACGGATCGCAGTCGCTATCTTGCCGCTGGCGCCGCTCTGGTGCTTGCGGAGCAACACTTTAAGCAGTTTGCGGGGCTAAGGCTTGTGCAGCCTTTCGAGGAAAGCCTGGCGCAGAAACAATCTCGCATGGATACAGCCTTGGCCGCCTTCGAAAAACTCGTGGAATATGAGGTTGCCGAGGTTACCGCCGCAGCGACTTTCTACATTGCCGAAACCTATCGCGAATTCAGTGCGGCGCTAATGGATTCAGAACGCCCGGACGGTCTTTCGGCGGCTGAGAAATCCGATTACGAACTGGTCATCGAAGAAGAGGCCTGGCCCTTCGAGGAAAGGGCTATCGAAGTTCATGAAGCGAACTTCGAGTTGCTCGCGGCTGGCGTTTATAACCCGTGGGTACAGAAGAGCCTCAACGAGCTGGCGGTGATGATGCCGGGTCGTTACGCCAAAAACGAAAGTAGCGAAGGCTTCCTCGGTTCAATTGATGTCTTCGCCTATCGAATGCCCGCGGCACCGGAAATCAACGTCGACTCAGAGGGCGTTGCCGAAGCGGGTGAGTCGCAGCCTGTCAATGACGATGTAACTGAGACAACTGTGCTTACTGGCCTGGCCAGTACGCATTAGGTGAGTAAGAACGGTATGAATACAGACAGTCAACAAAGATCTAACCCGGATACTCGTACGCTAATCGCGATGATCTGTGTTGCGTTGCTACTCGGCGGCTGTAGTGCGACAACCCAGCCGAAACGCAAGGCCGCGAACATCGAAGTCCAGGAAGCCGTCGGATTCACGATTACCGAAGAAGTCCGGGTTGGCGAGGGCGTGCGCTTGCAATACTACGAAGCACTGAACTACTTGCGAGATGGACAGCTTGAGCAGGGCATCGCAATTCTGGAAAAGGTCGCAGAGGCCGCGCCCCTGGTAACCGCGCCGAGAATTGATCTTGGTATGGCCTACCACCGGCAGGGCAAACTGGATGTTGCGGAAGAAAATCTTCTACAGGCGCTTGGGCTTAATGCTGAGCATCCGGTCGCACACAACGAACTCGGTATCGTGTACCGCAAGACCGGGCAATTCGCGAAGGCGAAGCAACATTATGAAGCTGCGATTGCGGTGTATCCAGGCTATCACCACGCAAGACGCAATCTCGCTATCCTCTGTGACCTTTATTTGGCTGATCAGACGTGCGCGCTTGAGCAGTACGAGGCCTACATGACGACGGTGGTGTCTGACGAGGAAGCATCAATGTGGATTACAGACCTGCGTAACCGCATGGGGAGCCAGGTGAGATGATGAACAAGACCCTTTATTTGCTATTGATACTTGCGATGTGCTCGCCGGCGATAGCCGACGAGGCGAAAGAGGCGAGTGAAACTGAAGCACAGCCTGCAGATGAGGTGAAAGAGACGCCGAAGGACTCAGGACCCACACAAATGTCCGGTATGTCGATTCTTGGTAATGAAGAAGCCCCCAAATCACTCGTGATTGTGCCGTGGAAGTCTTCTGAAATGGGCGATGACATAGGCTTGTCGGATACGCTTGCCGACAGGGCTCAACCTGTCGACAAGGAAGTATTTCTTCGCGAACTGGATTACTACGAGATCCGCTCGGGCGAGTAATCCGCGTGCAGCAACGCACAATCATGTGAAGTGACCCAAGGAAGCAGAAGTTCGTACCTACATAATCCTCCAACGTGCGCTACGTCACGTAAATCATCGAGACGCCCGTCTACTCTGGGGTCTGCCCGGTCGAGAACCGGGACATTCTGTTAAATGAGGATTTAGAAATGGACTTTTTCTATTCGATTGTAGCCTTCTTCGCAACGGGTGGTCTGTTCATGTATCCGATACTCCTGGTGTTCGCATTCGGCGTGGCAATAGCGGCTGAACGCTTTATCACGCTTACGATGATCACGAGCAAGAATCAGGTGGTTTGGGACAAGGTACAGCCATTGTTGGACAACGGTGATTTCACCGAGGCTCGGCAAATGACCGATACAGACGAATCGACGATCTCGCAGGTACTGAACATGGGATTGTCGTTGCAGGGCGCTGTTCGGCGTCGAGAAGATATCGAGATCGCCATGGAGGAGAGCATGATGGAAATCGTGCCGCGCCTTGAAAAGCGTACCCCTTATGTGGCCTTGGCATCCAGTATTGCGACGCTGCTTGGCTTATTGGGCACCATCATGGGTCTTATCCAGGCGTTCACCGCAGTTGCCAACGCAAACCCGGCGGAAAAAGCTGATTTGTTGTCGGCCAGTATTTCCGTTGCGATGAATACGACGGCGTTCGGACTGATGGTGGCGATTCCACTGCTGGTCGTTCACGCAATCCTGACCAGCAAGACCGGCGACATTGTCGACAGTCTTGAGATGGCAACGGTCAAAGCGTTGAACGTATTCTCCAGACGGGCCCAGCGAGCCGCCGGAGCGTAAGAAAAATGGCACGGCGACAACATCACTACAAGCGTAACAAGACGAACAGTTACGAAATCGACGTCACCACGTTTTTGAATCTCATGGTGGTGCTGATCCCGTTTCTCTTGATTACCGCTGTATTCTCGCGATTGACAATCGTGGAGCTGAACCTGCCCAGCAACGCCGGTGGCGCTGCACCGCAGCATGAAAACTTCAGGGTTGAAGTCATCGTCAGAGAGCCAGGGATCGAAATCAGCAACGGGACGGCTGTTATTGCGACCGTCCCGAAGAAGGATGGTGAATACGATCTCGAAGCGCTCTCGGAAATGATGGTCGCGCTGAAGCAGGAATACCCGAATGTCGATGAGGCTTCAGTGCTGATGGAAAGACTGATTCCGTACGACTACCTGATCCGCGTTATGGATACCGTTCGCACTGTCGAAGTCCCTACCAATATTGAAAACGAGTATGAGCTGTACGCGTTGTTCTCCGAAATTTCTGTAGGAGACGCGCCGTGAGGAATTCCCGCCGTATCAAACGCATGGGCCGGAATCGCCTGAAGATCACCAAAATGAATCTAACGTCGCTCATGGATGTTTTCACGATTCTTGTTTTCTTCCTTCTGGTTAATTCGGGCTCGGTTGAGATACTCGATTCGCCGAAAGAGGTCACCCTTCCAGAGTCGCGCGTCGAAACGAAACCACGTGAAACCGTGGTGATCTTCGTAAGCGCCGAAGAAGTGCTGGTACAGGGGCAGCTGGTCGCTTACGTAGATGAAATTCTTGCAGAACAGGCGAGTGCCCTGGAACCCATTGCCGCACGTCTGGCCGAGCTAAAGGAAAACGTAATAGGAATAAACACGCTGACTGTGTCGACAAGCCAGGAAGTTACTATTCTCGCCGACAAATCGGTCCCGTTTGCTGTGATCAAGACGATCATGTCAACGTGTACGGGTGAGGGATTCGAAAATGTTTCTCTGGCAGTGACGCAAAAAGGCGCGCAAGTAGCGGCGAATTAGAGCCGTATGCACGAAGGTGACAGCGTGACCGAAGAACTCACAAACAAAGAGCAGTCTCTCAGGACGGAGTTCGAGCGGTCTGAGCAGCAGCTGTCGGGTCTTGAGCAGAACCTGCAGGGCGTGAACGCCGAGCTTGTGGCGCTCGCCGAAAAGAGTCATGAGTTTGATGTTCTTGGCGACATTTGCCGTTCTCTGGAAGAACTCGAGAATCTCGGTGCAGCAGACTTGTTCTGGAACTCGCAAGACGACGTCGAAACACGTGACGCGAAGCTCGCGAGCGCACACCAAAGAATTGACGAATACAGTGCCGAGATCAACCGTGTTGAGGATCGGCGTGATTCAGTTCTCGAACAAATCGGCGATCAGAATCAAACGCTGGATAGCCTGCACTACGACTTGCTGGATATTGTGGAGCGGGAAGAAAACCGTAAGAACGAATGGCTCATCGAGCGTGATGCTGATGATATTGTATACCATTCCCAGGTCATGCCCTGGACGCGTGGCAACGAAGAAGATCAGCGCTTCCACAAGTCTCTGAGAACGTCTCTTGCTGCATCGGTAGTGCTCGCGATACTCGTGGGCACCATCGCGATTCCGATTATGGAGCGGGAACAACTCATCGAAGTACCTGAGCGTGTTGCCAAACTCGTGCAGCAAAACAGAATGCAGCCGCAGCCTGAGCCGCAACCGATATTTGCCGAAGAGTTGCCGGAGCCGGAGCCTGAAAAGCTGGCCGAGGAACTGCCGGAGGAAGTCGTACCGGAGGCCGTTAGCAAGCCAACCGTGGCGGATAACGAGAAAGTCGACACGAAAGAACAGGTCAAAACGAAAGGCATTCTGGCCTTTCGCGAAAGCTTTGCCAGCCGTGCGAATCTACGGCCAGCCGCCCAACTGGGGTCACAAGCCCGACTCAGCAATGCCGGGGAAGATGCTATCGGCCGGCCGCAACGCGCGATGGTCACGTCGAATGCGCCAGGCTCAAGTGGCGGCATCAATCTTGCCAGTATCAGTCGTGATGTCGGTGGTGGAGGTCAGGGACTCGATGGTGTACAGGTCTCTCGTGTTTCGAGCTCCATCGGCACCGGCGGTGATGGCACATCGAATCGCCCGCGCAGCGGTGGTGCGTTTGCCGGCCGCACCGATGAGGAAATCCAGATCGTCTTCGATCGTTACAAATCATCGCTGTACCGCTTGTACAACCGCGAATTACGTAAGAATCCGACGCTGCGTGGCCAGATTATCCTGAAGCTGACGATCGAGCCGGACGGTTCAGTGTCTTTTTGCGTGACGCAGTCGTCCGATATGAACGCCCCGATGCTCGCGGAACAGGTTGTTGAGCGCGTCATAGGATTCGATTTCGGTGCCAAGGAAGACATCGTCGCAGTTACCATAATCTACCCAATAGACTTCCTGCCAGCCGCCTGATTGGCTTTCAAGAGAAGCAGCTTCACACACTTTCGACGCACTTATGGTTAATGGCACAAGGTGTGATGCAGTTCACCTTTTAGCGCCATTCGATGCGCCATAGTCACATCTGGATCCAGACTAAAGGCAAAGCCACCGAAAGGGGGCGACGCAAAGTCACCGGCCTACAGAGCAGCTAGCTCAACGGCAGCGGGACCGCTCGTAAATCACGGTTTTCGATCGAGCTATCCCCAATGGTGTTGTTGTCGCTGGCAGACGGATATTAGGGATGATGACCGAGACGCTCACACAATTCTTACACTGCAGTGGTATCGCGCGACGCTTGGTGTTGTGGTTGCTCGCGGTCGCATTATTTGTTCCGACCGGGGGCGCGGCGGCGGCCGAAATCACGTTTGTATCCGTCGTTGGATCTTGGCATAGCCCGACGGATAACGTTCCCGGAATCCAGACGGGCGATCCCGCCATCACGAACGGCAACCCGGTCTCAAGCATCAGCTGGGGCACGACGACGGGCCCGCAAAGCGGCTACGACTTCACGGCAACGCTGCCGCCGCCGTTCACGGTGCCAGGGCCCATTCCTTTCTTTTCTCTCGGGACGTTTACACATCGGAATTTCGCGGTCGGCGACCCTTCCCTGACGTCGGCTCAGCTCGATGTTTTGCTCGTGCTTGCCGTGGACGGCGTGTCAACCGGTCCATTGTCCTTCACGTTCACGCTAAATCACGATGAAACCCCGAACAACCTGGACCCTTGTCCCTATCCGACACCACCCGGAGAAGGGTGCACGGACCGTGTGACGATCGTCGCCTCGGCCGAGCCCACGACCTTCAACGTCGATGGAGTGGATTTAACGTTGGCGATGAGCTTTCTGGACAATGGTAGTCCCGTCGACGAATTCATCACCAGAGAAGGCGGCACCGTCAACACCTCGGGCCTGGTTGGCGATTTTACGTTGCCGCCGGGACTCACGGTCGCGAAGACGGGCCCGGCGACGATGCATCTGGGAGAGTGGGGCGATTTCGCCATCGGCATGCAAAATGCGAGCGTGTCCGACGCGTTCAACGTGACGCTCGTCGACCGGCTACCCGATGGCCCGACCGGCGGGATGTGCGACACGACGCCACAGGTTGTGAGCGCGCGCGTGTTCGCGGCGGATGGCGTTACACCGATACCGGGAAAAGGCTCTCTGGTCCAGGGGACGGACTACTCACTCGCGTACAACAGCGCCGCGTGCGAGCTCACGTTCAACACGCTGACCGCCGCCTCGGTGATCGCTGTGGATGAGCGTCTGATGATCACGTATCGCACGCAGCTCGACTCCGATAGCCAGGACGGCATCACGCTGACGAACGTGGCCGGCGCGACCGAGTGGTTCGACGAGGACGGCACGACCGTCCACAGCCGCGCGTTGACCGATGGCACCGTGGGCGTCGGGGACCACGAGGACGCGCACAGCGTCACCGTCGACCTGCCGGTGCTTCGGTTCGAGAAGACGGTTATTAATGTGACGACCGGAGAGGACCCGGGCACCGTCGCAACCCCTGGCGATACGATTCGTTACACATTGCTAATCGAAAACCTGGGCGATGCCCCGATTGACGGTTTCGATATTATTGACGAGCTCGATAACCTGAATGCGACGCCGATGTTTCAGGCAGGAACGCTCAATGTTACGTCGGCCGCAAACGGCACTGATAACTCCGACGCAAACGGCGGTAGTGCGGGAACAGGTCTGCTCGATATCAGCGACCTGAGTATTGGCGGACTGGGTGCTTCCCTGTCCATCGTGTTCGAGGTTCAGCTGGCGCCCGTCATTGCCAATGACAGTGTTGTTCTCAACCAGTCAGAGGTGACCCTTGATGGTTTTCCGATCGCGCTGAGTGACGACCCGACTATCAACGGCGCAGCCGACCCGGACGTTGCGGGCGACGAAGATCCTACCGAGATTCTGATTCAGTCGGCACCGTCGTTCATCGTTGAGAAGATTTCGACCTATCTCGATGGTGATCCAAACGTGTTACTTGCAGGCGAGGCGCTGCGTTACACGATCACCGTACAGAACGTTGGCACCGATAACGCGACGGATGTCTATATTGTTGACCAGATCCCAGCCAACACGACATACGTCGCGAATAGCACGATGTTGAATGGCGTACCCGTGCCAGATGGTGCGAGCTCAGCGCTCATCGACGGAATCCAGATCAACGCGCCCGAGGACACGACGCCTGGTGTATTGAATGCGGGTATTGCCGATAACGTTGCCACGATTACGTTCGACGTTGTCGTCAATGCGGACGAGCCGGACGGCACGATTATATCGAACCAGGCATTCGTCAGTGCTGTTGATCATGGCATCGCGGATCAGCCATCCGATGATCCAGGAACAGAACTGGTGGACGACCCGACGCTTGATGTAGTCGGCAACTTCCCACTGCTATTCGCTGAAAAGTCTGCCGTTTTGCAGATCGACAACGGCTCACCGAACATCGTCGATCCGGACGACACGCTGCGATACACAATAACGATATACAACAACGGCAATATACCGGCGACGATTGTTGAGTTGTTCGATGACGTCCCTGCCAATTCCTCTTACGTTGCCGACAGCACCACTTTGAATGGTGCCGCTATTGGTCGCCCTGACGGCGGCGTGTTCCCGCTTGCGGCACGCATCGATGTCAGTTCCGCAGACTTGCCGTTGCCAGGACCCGGTGAGGGTGTTCTTTCACCCGGCGAATCGGCTGTCGTGCAGTTTGACTTGCTGGTCGACTCTACCGCTGTCCGCGGCAGCCTGATCGTGAATCAGGCCACGGCCTACAGTGCCGAGGTAGCGAATCTTCTTACCGACGGTGACGGCAATCCGGCGACGGGCCCGGAACCTACAATCGTTGTTGTGGGCGACGCCCAAGCCCTGACGATCGTTAAGGAAGTCTCCGTCGTTGACGGAGGAGCGGCGATTGCCGGAGCGACGCTGGAGTATGTTGTTACGGTTCAAAACGTCGGCGCGGTACCCGCGCTGTACGTGACCATCCGCGATGATCTCAATGAGACGAACCCCGACTACCTGATGTACGTGGATCAGTCCGCTACGTTGAACGGACTGGCAACCGGTGTCAGCTTCGCAGACCCGGTCATAACCGCCGATTACTTTTCAAACTACGGCCCGCTCGCCCCGGGCGAGTTCGCCGTGCTGCGCTTCCGCGCGATTATTGACCCTGCCCTTGCTGAGGGTACGACGATCGTAAACACGGCTCGCGTTTACTGGGACGATCCACAGCAGCAGGCAGAGGCGACGGTAATGATCGACGTTGGCGCTATGCCGGATGCTGGAATGCTGAGCGGCAATGTCTGGCACGACGCGGATCACGAAAACACCCCTGGCGGTTTCGAACGGCCTCTCGAGGGCTGGCTCGTTGAACTCGCGTTGGATGGTCTGCCAGTTCGGTCGATGGTTACGGATACCGATGGTTACTACCTGTTTAACAACGTCATTCCGAATTACGCCGCGGGCTCAATGTATTCCTTGCGCTTCAGCGCGCCTGGTGCTGTTTCGACAACGGCCCTCCTGGGTGCTTCGGATTCTGACTTCACCGATGGCCAGCAAGAAATCACCGAGATCGATGTACAGGAAGGCAGCAATCTGCTTGCTCTGAACATGCCGGTCGATCCGAACGGTGTCATTTACTCTTCTGTCGGCCGGACACCGGTAACCGGCGCAATCGTTTCGCTTTTAGACCCTCGCAATAACATCGCATTGCCATCATCGTGTTTTGACGATCCGAACCAGCAGGGTCAGGTTACGGTCTCGAATGGCTATTATAAGTTCGATATCAATTTCTCCGATCCGGCATGTCCGAGCGGTTTCAATTATCTGATTCAGGTTACTGCGCCGGACACCAGTTTTGTTCCAGGCGTGTCTGTGTTGATTCCGCCACGTTCGGATCAGACAACGTTGCCGTTCGACGTTCCGTCCTGTTCGGGCTCAAGCAATGATGCTGTCCTGGGAATTCTGCAAACTTGTGAAGCGCAGGTCTCAGAGTTCGCGCCTCTCGCCTCCGTTTCGGCACAGAGCGCGGCGATCGGCTACCACCTGTTCCTGAGGCTGGACGCGACCCAGACTCCGGGCTCAAGCCAGCTCTTCAACAATCACGTGCCGCTGGACCCGCGTCTCGGCGGTGCGGTTGCGATTACCAAGACGACGCCGATGTTGAACGTAACCCGTGGCCAGCTGGTTCCGTACATCATCACGGTAAGCAACTCATTTGGCGTCGATCTTCAGAACGTCAATGTCATCGACCGTTTCCCGGCCGGCTTCCGTTACATCGAGGGATCGGCGAGGTTCGATGATCAGCCCCTGGAACCAACACTGGTCGGGCGGGAGTTGGTCTGGTCGAACTTCACACTGACTGTCGACGGTCGACACACAATTAAACTGTTGCTTGCAGCCGGTGCCGGTGTCACCGAAGGGGAATTCGTCAATCGTGCGCAAGCGACAAATTCAATACTGGGTAGCGCAATATCAGAAGAGGCATCTGCCACCGTACGGATTATTCCGGACCCAACCTTCGACTGTACCGATGTGACAGGCAAGGTGTTCAACGACACCAACCGAAACGGTTACCAGGACAATGACGAAGAAGGACTGTCGGGCGTACGACTGGTAACAGCGAAGGGCCTGGTTGCCAAAACGGACGCCTACGGCCGCTATCACATCACATGCGCTACCGTGCCGAACGAAAGTCGCGGCAGCAACTTCGTGTTGAAGCTCGATGACCGGACATTACCGAGCGGTTTCCGAGCCTCCACACGCCCGGTACAGGTACAACGGGCGACTCGTGGTAAAGCACTGCGCATTAACTTTGGTGCGTCGATTCACAGGGTCGTTGGTCTTGATATTGCTGACGCCGCGTTCGAGCCGAACGATGTTGTGATGCGCCAGCAGTGGGTGCCGCGAATCGATTTGCTGATCGACGAACTCAAGAACGCACCCGCAATATTACGTCTGTCTTACGTCGCTGATGTCGAACCAGAGGCGTTGGTCGAGCAACGACTGCAGTCACTCAAAACCCAAATTGGCGACGCCTGGGAAGAGCTCAACTGTTGTTATGAGCTCGTCATCGAGCCCGAGATTCACTGGCGTCTGGGCAAGCCGGCTGCACAGCCGCGGGAAGGTGAGCAATGATCAGGCTGACCCGATTAAGCGCACTGCTCATATTCTTGCCGATTGTTGCGATCGGTCAGGACGTCGACGAGGCGTCGATGGGCGAGGGCGTCGAACGCCATCTTTCCAACGACATTGATTTCATGCAGTGGGTGCAGGATCCGGAGCGCCTCGCAACTGAAGCGAGTGACGAAATCGAGACCCGCGAAACGCTCGAGGATGGATTTGAGACCATCAAACTCAGCAATGTCGTAGCGCCGATTCAATTCGAGTCCGGTGTTGCGCAAATTCCGGAGGGAACGGTTGAGGCGCTCGGCGAAATTCTGAACGGTATGAAGGACCGTCTGAATGTTCGTCTGCACCTCGTAGGACATGCCGATAATCAGCCGCTGTCGCCACGCCTGGTCAGGATTTACATGGACAATATGGGCTTGTCGCAAGAACGGGCTGGTGAAGTTGCGGAGCATATGCAAACGGCACTGGCGTTGCCGGCCGAAGCCGTATCGTACTCATGGCAGGGTGACCTGGATCCGGTCGCGTCCAACAGCAGCGAGGCGGGCCGCGCGCAAAATCGTCGCGTCGAAGTCGAGGTTTGGTACGACGAAATTCGCGACCAGATCGGGCTGGAAGAATACCTGGTCGAGCATGAGGTCGAGACGGTCAAGGTATGTCGTATCGAAACGGTTTGTAAACTGAGATACGTCGATGGCCATGCCAAGCGTGCCCGGGTTCAGAACCTGATCGCCCCGCTGTATTACGGCGCGGAAGCGATTGAAGTAAGCAACGCATTCATCGAGCAGGTGGAGCAAGGCTTTAGCAACCTTGGAGGCAAGGAAAATGTTGTCGTGAAGTTTGTTGGCTTCACAGATGGTTTGCCTCTGACCGGTCGTACAGAGCGAATTTACGGTGATCACACCGGCTTGTCGAAAGCACGTGCGCGTCGCGTTGCGCTCGCTATTCAGGACAGTCTGGGCTGGCCGACCAGCGTCATCGAGAGCGACGGTCGCGGCGCGACGAAACCATTAGGCTCCAATGAGACAACACAAGGGCGGGCGCTCAATCGTCGTGTGGAAGTTGAATTCTGGTATGACGATCCATTGCAGGATCTGCCGGACGAACCGCAACTGTGTCCGGGTGACGCAGGCGCTGAGATGGTGACCAAGGTTTACGATCCCCCGTGGGGATCAATCGACAATATTAGCTTTGCGGACGGCAGGCCCGTTGTTCAGGCCGGCTATACGGGTTTGTTGCGCCGCGGGCTTCAGGATGTGGCTGACAAGACTAATCCGCGACTCCGCTTCGTTGGCTACACACGGAACGAACGACTCGCTCGCCGCACGGCGGGTGTCTATGGGGACGACATCGGCCTTTCTGCATCGCGAGCGCGGCGCGCGATGGAGCAACTGACAACTGACATGCAGCTCGACATATCGCAGGTAGAATTTGAAGGGCGCGGCTATGTGCATTCGGACGATGTCGTCAATGCCGGCTTCATCCAGGGTGAAACTTCGCACGTTGCGGTGCAGGTTGTTTATGACGAGTTGGCTGTCCTGGATGATTACGAAGGCGTCGACGTTACGCGCATGACGCGCGAGCTTAGCCCGGAGAATCCGCTCGGACTAAATCTGATGCGTATCACCGTAGACGGCGAGCCGATTGATGATCCGAAGCGCAGCTCGTCGGATATTCAGCGCTGCACGGACGTCGCACTGGCGCAGGCGGATATTCAATTCGGTTTCGATAACTTGAAGTCTGCACCGCGGCTCAGTGTGCTGGCGCAACCGGAGCGCATCGGCGTTGTGGCACTGAATGACGGCGATATATTCACGTCCGAAGTTCAGTTCCGGATGTACACCAACTATTCACACTTTGTCGAGCGCGCGGAGATTCGCGTGTTCGAGACCGGACAGTCGCTGGAAAGTGAACCGCTTGATGTCATTGAAATGAGTCTCGAAGGGACATCTACCTGGTTGCCAACTTCAGACAGTTTCCGTGCGCCCACAGAAAAACTGGCCTATGTACTGAGAGCATACGGTAGCGATGGAAATTTCGACGAAACCCAGCCGCAAGCATTGTGGATCGACTATGACGCCGAGTTTGAGCTGGAGGAAATCCCGCTGGACAACGGTGTCGACGAACCCGATGAGAACCCCGTGCTGTTTGCGGCCTACGGCGAAAATACGCTCGGCTTACAGAACATTGGACTCAGCAGCGGAACCGTCAGTGTGCGCGGCAGCGGAATTTCCGATGAGCAAGAGGTCTGGGTTGCAGGCCGGCCAATTCCCATTGATAAAAACGGCGAATTCGTCGCCGAGGAAATTCTGCCGCAGGGTTTACACACGGTGGAGGTTGCCGTACTGGACAAAGAGGGACGTGGAGAGCTCTACCTGCGCGACCTCGAATTCGAAAACAACGACTGGTTCTATGTTGGCATGGCCGATCTGACACTATCCGCCGATGAGTCGAATGGCCCAATTGATCTGCTGCAGGGTGCGAATTCAGTCAACGACCCGGACTCCAACATTGATGGACGCCTGGCGTTTTTCGTTAACGGCAAATTCGGTGATCACTGGCGCGTAACGGCCAGCGCCGATACGCGTGAAGGGCCGATCGAGAACCTATTCAGCGGTTTCATGGATAAGTCACCCGATGCATTCTTCAGGCGCATTGATGAGAAGTATTACTACCCGACTTTTGGGGACGACAGCACCGTCGAAGAGATGGCGCCGACGATGGGCAAGTTCTTTGCACGGGTTAGCCAGGATGACAACTATGGCCAGTGGGGTAACTTCAAGGTTGGCTACGTAAACAACGAGCTGGCACACGTCGACCGTGGCTTGTATGGCGCGAATGCACATTACCAGACCGACGCAACCACAGAGTTTGGCGAACGACGTTTCACCGCTGACATGTTCGCTGCGGAACCGGGTACGATCGGCAGTCGTGAAGAATTCAGGGGTACCGGCGGGTCACTATACTTCCTGCGCCGCCAGGACTTGCTGACCGGATCGGAACGCATCCGCATCGAACTGCGTGACAAGGCCTCGGGCATTGTGACTGGGGTCGTAAATCTGACACCGGCGATCGACTACGACATCGACTACCTGCAAGGACGCGTCGTGCTGAGCGAGCCATTGGCATCGATGGCGGATGATAACTTGCTGGTTCGTAGCGGTGCGGTTTCCGGTGACGAGGCGTACCTCGTAGTACGTTACGAATACAGTCCGGGTTTCGACAGTATTGATGCCCTGTCTGTCGGCGGGCAGGCACATTATTGGTTCGGCGACCACGTAAAGCTGGGACTAACATCAAACGTTAATGAGCAGGACGGTGTCGACAGCACCTTGCAGGCAGCCGACCTGACATTGCGGCTCAGCCCTGAATCCTGGCTCAAAGTTCAACAGGCTACGAGTGAGGGTTTGTTGACAATGCCCTTGTTCTCCACTGACGGCGGTTATGAATTCAACGGTTACGACCCAACGCAGTTTGCTGGCGCGAAGGCGGATGCGAGCCGCGCGGATATTAGTCTGAGAGCAACCGATATTGTCGACTTCGATATCGATGCACGCATGACACTGTATGTGCAAGAAGTTGATGCGGGGTACTCCGCGCCGGGCCTGACAGCTTTGACCGATACCAGAAACTACGGCGGCACGTTCAGTCTGCCTTTGGCGGATCGTTTCATCGTCGGTGCCAAAGTCGATAATCGAATCCAGTTACAAGGTATCGAGACTCGGGCACAGGAATACAGTGTCGGCTACAAAATTGCTGAGCGCTGGGACGTAAGCGTCGGTTACCGTGAAGATGAGCGTATTGACCGATCAATTATTGTGCCGCTGACACAGGACGAAGGTGAACGAGCCGATGCGGTCGTGCAGGTTGGCTACGATTCGAAGTCCGCATGGAACGTCTACGGCTTTGTGCAGGATACGTTGTCTGTCACCGGGACTCGGCAGGAAAATGCGCGTGCCGGTATGGGCGGCACCATGCAGTTCTCGGAAAAGCTGCAGATCGATGCTGAAGTTTCAAGCGGCGATCTCGGTGCGGGTGGGCGGCTCGGCACAAATTACAAGTACTCGGACAATACCAGCATGTACTTTAACTACACGCTGGAAAACGAGCGTGCCGACAACGGCCTGAACACAACTCGTGGCAGCCAGGGAAATCTGATCGCCGGTGTCAAGTCACGCTTCTCGGACAGCGCCAGCGTTTTTCTCGAGGAGCGATACCAGCGCAGCGACACGATGATGGGTTTGACACATTCAACCGGCATCAGCCTCGCCCCGGGGAATAGCTGGAGCCTCGGATTGAACACCGATATCGGCACCTTGCACGACACCTTTTCTGGCGCCGAGACTGATCGCGTTGCCGGGGGGATTCAGCTTGGTTTCGGTGCGGGCGACCTGCAGTTCGTCAGCGGTATCGAGTATCGAAATGACGACGTCGAACAACTGGATCTGAGTCGCAGCGAACGCACGACCTGGTTGTTCCGCAACAGCATCAATTATCAGATGGGTCCGTCAGGACGCATTGTTGGCAAGCTCAATCACTCTCAGAGCGAGAGCTCACTGGGCACATTCTATGACGGTGGCTTTACCGAAGCGGTGGCAGGCTACTCGTATCGTCCGGTCAACAATGACCGCCTCAATACGATGGTCAAATACACTTATTTCTACAATGTGCCAACCACCGATCAGATTACGCTGCAGAACATCGCTGCAGAATTTATTCAGAAGAGTCATATCGCGGCGATTGATGTTACCTACGACCTGACGCCGAAATTCACGCTGGGTGGCAAGTATGCCTACCGTCTCGGCCAGGTAAGCCTGGATCGTGAAGATCCAACATTCTTCCAAAACAACGCGAATCTGTATGTGCTCCGCGGTGACTACAAGTTCCGCGACAACTGGGAGTTCATGGCCGAATTTCGCATGCTCGACATGCCGGACTTGAGCGAAAGCCGTAGTGGTGTGCTCACGACCGTGTCACGTTACCTCGGTGATCATCTAAAGGTCGGTCTGGGCTACAACTTCACGGATTTCTCCGCTGACCTGACCGAACTGAGCTTCGACCATCAGGGCGTTTTCCTGAACGTAACGGGTAGTCTGTAAAATTCTTGACGCGTAAATCGGTCCCCTCGCTATATTCGTCTCATGTGAAACCGTTGTATTGCGGTTGAACCGCTCTAAACTGAGGCGTTCAACATTCCAGAATCAATACTGATTCAATTATCTGGTTTCCAGGCCGGGGGGCAAATTATGAGTGATATTAGGAAAAAATTACGCGGATTGGTCGCGATACTGGTTGCAGCGGGCGTCTCAGGGTCTGCGTTCGCGCAGGTCATGATCGAAGAGATCACCGTAACCGCAACCAAGCGCGAGTCGTCAATCCAGGACATCCCTTTTTCAATTAACGCGCAGACCGCTGTCGATATTCAGCGCACGGGTGCGACGGATCTGGAAGGACTGTCACGCAATATTGCCGGACTTACGGTACAAAACCTCGGTCCAGGCCAAAGCCAGGTCGCGATTCGCGGCGTATCGGCAGGTCAGATTGTTCGTGACCAGCCCGGCGTGAAAGAGCAGGTCGGCGTATACCTTGATGAGTCGGTTATTTCCTTGTCGCTGTTTACACCCGACTTCGATCTGTACGATCTCAACCGAGTAGAGACGCTGCGTGGGCCGCAAGGCACGCTGTTCGGATCCGGTTCAGTGGGCGGTACGATTCGTTACATTTCGAACCAGCCGAACCTGGATGCATTCGAAGGCCACGTTGAGCTCGACCTCAATTCGATAACAGACGGTGACATTGGCGGCAGCATCAAGGGCATGGTCAATTTGCCGCTCGGTGATACTGCGGCGCTGCGCCTCGTGGGTTACACGACCGAATACGGTGGCTACATCGATGCGCTGCGTGAAGGCGGAGGTGTGACGAGTGACGTGAACAGCGGTAATCGCACGGGTGTCCGAGCGGCACTTACGTTTGCGCCAACCGACACCTTCACCATTACTCCACGTGTCGTATACCAGGAAATCGAAACGGACGGCTTTAATCGTCAGGAAGTATTCAACCTGTACGCTAATCCGCACACGACCACGCGACCTGCGATTCAGTTGGGTGAGCGGCAGCAGTATTTGCTGCATGACGAAGAGTTCAGCGATGAAACGCTGCTCGTCGACGTTGTTGCCGAAGCAGCGTTTGAAAGCTTCGTCGTGACATTCGCAGCGAGCCAGCTCGATCGTGAGATTCTGGTTAGCCGTGACGCAAGTGCACTGACTGGTAGTGTCTCTGTAGACCTTGGTTATCCGGAGGCTGGTGTATTGCTGCCGTCCAATCTTCGCGATACCACAGACCTGAAACAGACGACGTATGAACTTCGAGCCAGTTCAAGTAACGATGGTGCATGGCAGTGGGTTGCTGGATTCTTCATGTCGGATGTCGAACGTGAGTATGAGCAGCGCTTGCCAACCCCGGGTTATGCGGCGGTAACGGACGCTACTCTGGGTGCCGGTACGTCGGCTGGCGCTGCCAACGGGTTCCCGAATCTCGATTCACCGTTCAACTCTGATCTGCCGTATGACATCGAGCAAACGGCGTTCTTCGGTGAGGTAACGTATGACGTTTCTGACACCTTCCACCTGACAGTGGGCGGACGCTTCTACGACTTCGATGAAACTCGTGTGATCACGTCCGGTGGTTTGTTCGCCAATGGTGACTCAGGCAGGGTTGATACGACGACGTCGGATGGATTTACACCGCGTATCCTCGGTAGCTGGAATCTCAACGACAATGTGACCTTCAACGCACAGGCTTCGCAGGGCTTTCGTCTCGGTGGTGTAAATGACCCGCTCAACGGCGGTTTGTGTACACCGGAGGATCTCGCGATCTTCGGCAGCTTCCAGGATTACAATGATGAGAAGATGTGGAATTATGAGGCCGGCATCAAGTCGACCTGGGCGAGCGGCGTTACCTTCAACGCAGCCGCGTTCTACTCTGATATCGAAGACCTGCAGGTCACTCTGGACGCAGGTTCCTGCTCATCGCGTATTTCGTTCAATGTTGCCGATGCACACACAGCGGGCGCGGAGTTCGAAGTGACAGCACAGCCACTGGAGTCTTTGTACTTCTCGCTGGCAGGCAGCATTCTCGAGTCAGAGTTTGATTCGACAGTGACCGATGCGAACGGTGCCATTCTCGGTGGCGTACAGGAAGGCAATCGTCTTGCTTCAGTTCCTGAGTTCCAGTTCGCAGCAACCGGTAGCTATCTCTTCCCGCTTGAGGCGTTTGGTGGTTCTGATGGTTCGGTGACGTTAACGGTGCAACATGTCGGTGATCGCATCACGCAGCCGAGTGATCAGGTCTCAGGTTCTGGCCTGTTTGCATCGGGCCTGCCATTCGCCGGCGCGACCGGTGATGAGCTAACCATAGTGGACCTGGAACTCGATCCTTACACGATCGTTAACCTGAGTGCATCGGTCGAAAAAAATGACTGGTCCGCCGTCATTTACGTTCGCAACATCGGTGATACGAACGCCAATACCTCGTTTGATCGAGAACGTGGTGGCCGTGCGCGACTGGGTTTCCGTACCAACATGCCCCGCACGATCGGTGTCACATTTAGAAAGAGTTTCTCGAACTAAAGAGAGATTCGCAGAACAAGCGCTCGGCCTTTCGAGGTCGGGCGTTTTTTTATGCGAGGTCCATTTCCATGATGATGAGTGGACGCGGTCCGTCCCAGAGTTCCTCAACGGACTCGGAGGTGACTGCGAAGCCGAGGTTTTCGTACAAGGTTTGCGACTCGAGAAGGCCATCGGTCGTCTCGAGAAAGACACTTTCGCAGCCTTCTTCGCGACAATAATCCATTGCGGAGTGAACCAGTTGTTTGCCGATTCCACGTCCGCGCGCCGAAGGATCAACAAGAACCCAACGAAGCTGCCCCCGGTTGCCATCGCGCAGTGCAATGGCGGTGCAAGCGACCAATCGATCACCTCGCTCAGCCAGCCAGATCCGGCCGCGGGCGTTATTATCGAGCACGAATTCCGCGATAGTACGGCCGACAAAGGCCTCAAACGTAAGGCCATAACCCCCCAACGGATCGTAGACCTCGCCATGCAGCGAGATGATGCGACCAAGGTCGCCCGGGCGAAGATCTGTGCGGATGGAGATATCATCTGACATCGTTAGAGGATGGGGGATATGGCCCCATAGCGCAATATGCCGAGAACCGCGATTTTCACCTTGACTAAAACCGCCAGCGTCGGTCTAATACCCCGCTCGTTTGCCCCCGGCAAACGACTGTAGGAGCGGCCCCAGCACCCGAAGGGCATAAAGCCGCGACCCCTGAAAGGCCAGGTAGCTCAGTTGGTAGAGCAGCGGACTGAAAATCCGCGTGTCGGTGGTTCGATTCCGCCCCTGGCCACCACTTTCTCATCCTATAAAGTCC